>Ga0099825_1001362_pt1 | contig 30966 bp, 21 predicted proteins | sample SiratroredBW_FD_76838 | JGI IMG/M metagenome (GOLD analysis project Ga0099825, IMG submission 76838) | Root nodule microbial communities of legume samples collected from California, USA - Siratro red BW | ecosystem: Host-associated > Plants > Roots > Nodule | place: USA: California | collected...
CCACATGCTTCACTTCAACTCCCGCAAGAGCCATAGATAGAAAGATAGATCCCTCTCTGCCTTTCAGCGATTCAAATCAGAGCGAAACCCAAAGCACCAGCTTCCTGATCCTCTCTCTTCTTCTCTTCTCTCTTCCTCGCTTATGTTACGTCGGTGGTAGAAAGGAAATACCAGAAACAAACCTCTACAAGTACTGTTACTTGCCTTGCCAAACACTACAACTCATTCTTCTATTGGGCCCTCCTGCTTCTCATGGGCTTAAGGCCCAATAATATTTCTCCTCTCCAATCCAGCCCGGGAAATTCATGCATATTTACTATTTATTAATTAATTAATTAATTAATAAGAGAGAATGAGTGAAAAGCAATGTGCGGACAAGAGCGACGTGGGAAGAAGGAAAGAGCATACGTGGTGCGATAGTGTGTGAATCTCCGTGGTAGATCAAATAAAACAAAGCAAATACATACATCACTATCATCATCTTCATCTTCACTCTCTCTCACATTCCCAATCTCATCAAGCACTTTCGTTCACTTCTCTTCTCCAATCCTTAGGGTTTTGACCTTTCTCGCATCGGATCTTCAAACTCATCTCCGATCTCAAAATGCCCGCTGTTTATGGAGCTCGCTTGACCACCTTCGAGGACTCCGAGAAGGAGAGTGAATACGGTTACGTTCGCAAGGTTCGTTCTCTTCTCTCCACTTCTCAATTCCTCGCTTTCTTTTTGTTTTTTTTTTTTCTTCCACTTTCCTTCGTTTATCCACTCATCGCTGCCATCTTCGTTTCCACCATCCGATCCGAAACCAATCACCTCCCGTCTTCTCATTTGATTCGCTTTGCCTGTTGATCTCCGTGCTCCATCTCTCTATTACTTATTTCTCATTATATCACCGTTTTCTTTTATAACCGTCCCTTTACATCTTCAATCTCTTGAATTAATACCCGATCTAACTTTTATTTTTCTTCTTTTTTTGTACCGTTTTACTGTACATTCTACACCTTTTGCGTCTTTGTATGCTGGTATCATAATCGCTTCATGCTAGGTTACTTTTGCTTCCTTGAGGATGTGATCCACTTAATCGCACTTGTTAATTACTCTTAGATTCTCCTTTTTTTTTTGGCTCTGGAAGTTTAACACAAGGGTCAAGGATGCTTAATTGTGTTTTCCCAATGAAAACAGGTCTCGGGACCAGTCGTGGTTGCAGATGGCATGGCTGGGGCTGCTATGTATGAACTGGTGCGCGTTGGTCATGACAATCTCATCGGTGAAATTATTCGTCTCGAAGGGGATTCTGCTACTATCCAAGGTGCAATTATGAAACTGCATGCTGCGTTGATAATACCACATTTTCGTTTTTTAATCTTTATATTGCGTTTTGTTAGTTTTTTATGATAACCTATTTGGTTCTTTGCAATTTTAGTTTATGAGGAAACGGCTGGTTTGATGGTTAATGATCCAGTGTTACGTACGCACAAGGTCAGATTCCATATGCCTTTCTCTTATGTTTAAATTCTTACTGTGAACTTCAGCTGATAACCAGTATGTTTTATAACAGCCTTTGTCCGTGGAGTTGGGGCCTGGAATATTGGGGAATATTTTTGATGGAATTCAGGTGTGCTTTTTCCCTAAGCAGAACGTTACGGATTACATATCACTTCAATTGCTATACGCTGACCAATTAATAATTTAAGTTTTCCTTTCTTTGCGTTTTCTTTCTTACTTAAATGTTTCTTTATTGTGACAGAGGCCTTTGAAAACTATTGCTAAAAGATCTGGCGATGTCTATATTCCTCGGGGTGTGTCTGTTCCAGCACTTGACAAAGATACACTTTGGGAATTTCAGCCTAAGAAAATTGGTACTAGAGAAATAAAATTATTTTTCTTTTTATTGTTTAATTTCTATACTGAACAGAAGTATTACATGGACCATTTTTTTCTGATATTCTACTTTATTCACTGATGACAGGTGAAGGTGACCTCTTAACTGGTGGAGATTTATACGCTGTATGTTTCTGTTACCTTTAGGTTGGCTTGCAAGTTGTTCCTATTTTGTGCATCTGTTTTTTCTTAAATCTAGTGAATTATTTACCGTTGCAGACTGTTTTTGAGAACACTCTAATGCAACACCATATTGCACTTCCTCCTGATGCCATGGGAAAGATTACCTACATTGCTCCTCCTGGCCAATATTCTATAACGGTCAGTTTCTTTGAACTCCTTTCCTTTTATGTATTGTGCTTTTTTTTTTCTATGAGATGATAGCTTTTTTAGTCCATTATTTGTTTTCTGACATCTTTTTGGAGTGATATTCGCGGCCTCTCTTTCTCTTTGCTTCATAATTTTCTGATGATGGCAGGATTGCCAAGCTTACATATGTATTCAACATCTCTATTATCGCATTCAGTAGCTTCTCTTATTCTCTGCAATCTATGATTTTAATCCTTCTATTATTTTCAGGATACTGTATTGGAACTTGAGTTTCAAGGTGTCAAAAAGAAATTCACCATGCTTCAGGTTTTTAACCATTTATTTTGTTCAGTGTAGCAACTTAATTGAAGTATTTCTCTTCCTTATCAGTATCTTATATTACTACTTCCTTTTGGGTACTTTACCCATTTTCAGACTTGGCCTGTACGTACACCAAGGCCTGTTGCATCAAAACTTGCAGCTGATACTCCTCTTCTTACTGGTCAGGTAAACTCAGTTGTTATCAGTTGTCTCATCCATGAGTAGTTGTGATAGTTTTCATGGCTAATGACTTCTGTTTTGTACAGCGTGTTCTTGATGCCCTTTTCCCCTCAGTTCTTGGTGGGACTTGTGCCATACCTGGAGCTTTTGGCTGTGGGAAAACAGTCATCAGTCAGGCTCTTTCTAAGGTAAACTTAATACACCCTAACTAACTTGCTTTGTGGAGGTTTGATTCCATATTCAAACTCATGAACCAGTCACCAAGGTGAAACTGTATTGTTGTGCCTGGGCTAACTCTCAACTTAATACGCCCCACCATTAAGGCATAAAGTTATTTTAATTATAAATTTCTTTCCCCTCTTTTGCAGTATTCCAACTCTGATGCTGTGGTCTACGTCGGTTGTGGGGAACGTGGAAATGAAATGGCAGAGGTAAGTTACCTGTATCAAAATGCAGTGTCCTTATTTTGCAGTTGGCAAACTAATTGAATGATTGTTCAGGTTCTCATGGATTTTCCCCAACTTACAATGACGTTACCTGATGGTCGTGAAGAATCTGTCATGAAGCGTACAACACTGGTGGCTAACACTTCAAACATGCCTGTGGCTGCTCGTGAAGCTTCAATTTATACAGGTGACTATTGTTGTAAATCCGTGCTTAGTGTCAAAATATTCTGCATATTGGTTATTTTTCATCTGGCTCAATCTTTGTTATATTTGCCCTTATAATGGACTAGTTTGACCTGTGTACTGCATTTTTTATTTAATTGCAGGAATCACATTAGCTGAGTATTTTAGAGATATGGGTTACAATGTCAGTATGATGGCTGATTCTACATCTAGATGGGCAGAAGCATTGCGTGAAATCTCTGGACGACTGGTGAGAATTTTATTTCCCTAATAGTAGTTAATTAGTATTGCCTGTTAGGAAGATTTTTTATTTTATTTTTGTGCTTCAAATTCATATATTATTTTGTACTTTTACTTTTTGAAGTTGATTTCCTGACTAGTATAAACTAGACCATTTATATACAATAACGATTGAGACGCTTGAGGAATGGACCCTGGTCAATGTAATTTGATGATACTGTTGTCTTCCACAGGCTGAGATGCCTGCAGATAGTGGATATCCTGCATACCTTGCTGCTCGTTTAGCCTCTTTCTATGAACGTGCTGGGAAAGTAAAATGTCTTGGAGGCCCTGAACGTACAGGTAGTGTAACAATTGTTGGTGCTGTTTCACCACCTGGAGGAGATTTCTCAGATCCTGTGACATCTGCAACCCTCAGCATAGTTCAGGTAAAACTGTACCTTCAAATATGGTTGAAAGTGGTAACTGCATGCGAATTAAGTCAGCAATAAGCTTCATTCAGGTTGTTTTGACTAATGTCCAATATTTAAAACCCTGTTCAGAATTATCACTATGAAATCCGTCTAGTTAATTCCTTTTTTGCCTATCATTCAATGACTTCCAATTCACTGTATAAGTTGATATTTGCTGATTGACAGGTTTTCTGGGGTCTGGACAAGAAGCTTGCTCAGAGGAAGCACTTTCCTTCTGTGAACTGGCTTATTTCCTATTCAAAATACTCAACGGTATGTCCTGAAGTTGGTTACTTAGTAACTCGTTATCCTGCTGGCTACATTTGTATGCATATACTTCGTGTTTTGGTTCCATAATTTTTCAATTAATATTTTCTTTTTGGTATCTTTAGGCCCTTGAATCCTTTTACGAGCAATTTGATCCAGATTTTATAAACATTAGGACTAAAGCTCGTGAAGTTCTGCAAAGAGAAGACGACCTGAATGAAATTGTCCAGGTGTGTTTTTTTGCTGGTTCTATTATATTGATTTTTTGTTAAAAAAAATGCACCCATTCCTAGGATGGGATTAAGAATGGTTCAGCATCTTCTGAGAATAGATGTGGTATCATAATCAACTTGTGGACAAACCTTTAGTTAGTCGAAACTTGGGTATCAATGGGATGCATAATTTGATGAGTGGAGCTCTAAATGCTACTAAATTATGGTGTGTGTTAGAAAATTTGTTAGGATGAACGCTTTTGTTCTATAACTAGTATACATAACTGGATAATTTTTTTCCTGTGTTTACTCCAGCTTGTGGGCAAGGATGCTTTAGCTGAAGGAGATAAGATCACCTTAGAAACTGCAAAGCTTTTGAGAGAGGATTATCTTGCTCAAAATGCCTTTACACCGTAAGTGTCCTTGTAATTGGTTAACTTCTTTAGCATGTATTATGTTATTGTTTTTATTTGCTGTGCTTATGTTTTTTTCTGTGGCTGAGATAGATATGACAAATTCTGCCCCTTCTACAAGTCTGTTTGGATGATGCGTAACATTATCCATTTCTACAATTTGGCCAATCAGGTATGGGTGGTCTAAGGAATCTGGCAATGGTTTAGTTTTGTTTATATCAGGAAAAAAAATCCATGTAAACATAAAGATGGATTTTATGTTCAGTTCATGTCTGTCACCCCTCAGATTGGTACAAGAAAGGCTGTTTCTTACTTTCTTAGCCAAAGTGTTATTATTACTCTTGCCTGAAGAAATTTCAGTTAAGATTGCTAAATGGCATTCAAAGTTTAGAACTTTAATGTGGGCTGGCTACATGTGCAGGCAGTAGAGAGGGGAGCTGGTACAGATGGTCAGAAGATAACTTACTCCCTTATCAAGCATCGTGCGGGAGATCTCTTCTATCGCTTAGTGTGAGTAGTTGTAGTGCTACACATGATGACTTATTTTGACATGTTACGGAGTAGGTCTTATTCTATTGATCTGTTGTCATCGCAGGTCTCAGAAATTTGAGGATCCTGCAGAAGGTGAAGCTGCTTTGGTCGCCAAATTTCAGAAGTTGCACGAGGACCTAACTACCGGCTTCCGCAACCTTGAGGATGAAACCCGATGAATGAAGATGATGGTGGGTAGTTTGCGCAAATAGTGTTGTTCCTATTTAAGAGGCAATCTAGCGTACCAGGGTTGCAACGTCCCCAGCGTTCTAATATTTGACTGTTTGATTCATTCATATCACATTTATTTCCTTTCTTGGTGCTGGTTTGGCTTTTGATCTAGTTTCATGTGTAGCTATAATCATGTGTTTTCAGTCAATCCCCAGTTTGTTTATTGAGAATAAGAAATGAAACGTTGCTCTTTCAATGTATTTAGGAGAATAAAATTATTTTAGAACATTAAATGCCTGAGGGTATGTGGATTCTGGATTCACAGGGTTGGAAATTTTGGGGGAAGTGGATCATCTTGAATCCTGTATTTCATAGATGGACTTTTTGTAGCAATGAATATTTATTTGAATTATTTTGCTTGTCAAGTTTTGTGACGGTAAAATTTAGAGATACGAATAATACTTGAACGATAGTCTTCTCTTACTTCCGCTCCCTTCTGAACATTTGCGCAACATGACTATTTCTTGAACCAGATTGGTTACGTTTTAGGCATACGTATTACGAACTACAATTATAAATTAAGTGTCATTCTTATGCATCATAATATTGCACAACAATTGTGTCAATCATCATGATATGGAGTTTATTAATTAAACGATCTAGGTATTATAACATTGGTTATTGTCATACATAACAATTTATGTTTCGTTTGTCCTTTTAAACCCCAGCATTCAACATGTTTTAGATGGGCCAATGCTCATACACTTCAACATGTTTTAGATGGGCCAATGCTCATACACAACCAGGATGTTGCAAACCAACGTAATATCATAAGACAATACTAACGACCAAAGAAACGTTAGCAAAAACATCTATCTTCACTGTGAAAGCATTTGCTTCTTTCTACTCCTTCTCCATCCACCGTTTATATCTTCTCTTTTTTTTTTCCGACTACCTCGTTTCACTGGTTCCCATTCTCTCTTATCCTCAGCCTCCACATTTCTCCTTCGTGATGGACTTCTACAACTTTTCCAATAGTACCCTTGCCAGCAAATGTTAGTTTTAGGTAATCTTGATTTAATTTTCTGGTAAAAAATAAATAAAAGAAATTCTTGGATCCATTTGCTGAGCGCGCATCGATCAGGAAGAAAAATTCTTGGCTCTATCTAGGTTTTTCTTTCAATCGAATGTTAACTCTTGACACCTATTCACACAAACAAACGTTCTTCCCATAATACTTATTACTTTACTACAAAAACTCACTTGAACTTTGCTATATTTATAAGTAATTATCATGCTCTGAAAACTTTCCATCCTCCCACCTGCAATAAATCGAGCAACCTCGAAACCCACCTATATGAGAAACTACTTCAACGCAACACAATGAAGCATTATTGATGCTCAACATTATTCTATCCGTTCCTTTTTATTTCTTTTGTCACTAACAGATATCTGATCCCCTTATTTATTTTAAGGTAGAATGATTATTTTTTGCATTTTAAAAAAAAAAAATGCTACAATGTAATATGTACCAAAATTATTTGACATACTAAATATAATTTAAATATTTCCAGCCTTAACAAGTAAATGATTATTTGACATACTTCTCCATCGACAGGAAGAGAAAACAAATATATCTATTACACGAAATACAGCTTGGTCCAAAACAAAGTATGAATATAAAGTGACAATAACCATTGTGCGTGCACAGGGCATTGAAATTAACTAACAAGTACAAATGATAAGGTGGCAAACCGCACTGAAACAATCATCCAGGACCAACTTTAGGAATATCATAATGCTCGCTCATGTTTGCAAGATACTGGTTGAAATCTTGAATTCTATCACGGTGAGATTTATTAGCAATCTTGGCCAATCTGTGAACATCAAGTTGCTCCCTCTGCTCTATGTATCTCCTCTCTGCCGGCGTAAGATGATCATCATAATGGGCTGCCTTCCCTTTCCCACTGCTCAATTCCCTGGCCGCGTTTATATCCTCATCATTAGAATCTTTAGCTTGTTCATCGCTTCCACCTAAATCATACACCATTATATATATGGTCAATTGAACACAAAGCTATCAAAGAAAACCAACAAAAACAGAACTACTCAGCCATAATCAAACCATCTTACAGATAAAATAACTAGAGTAACAAATTCATGCAAGTTCATGCCCTCACCACGATTCCATTATTTACTACAACGTATAATAGAACCATTTGCCATTTCACAGGATGAATGATCACACATCAAGAGTCAAGACAAGGTTTTAATTATCATTGCTTCAACATTCATCACCCTTAGAAGTTTAAGGCTCCATTGCCTTACAAGTAGGCACGCGTGTAACAAAACAAGCCTCAGTTAATGAAAGAACAACACAACACAACATACATGTAACATGTTGTCCTAAAACAAAGATATGAATGAACCTGCTGAAATTTCATCTTCGGTAACTTGCAGAAGTTTATCCTGGTTTCTCTTGTTCTTCTTTTTCTTCTTCTTCACTCCACCAGCCACATCCAGAGCTTTCCCCTTCAGCTTCAATTTCCCACCAACAACATTGTCATACGATGACATCTCTGTCCCAAAAAAATAAAACATGATTGAAGACAGTTTTTTTTTAAAGAGAAATTCTCGAACGACGTAGCAGATATTCCCACATAACTAGTAAAGGACGAAACGACCGGTGGGGTAGATGAATATTTGGGGGTACTAACAAAAACCCTAACTTGTGGATGTGGAATGAGCTAAAACAGTTTAAGAACGACATCGATTTGAATCAAGTATTGGACGAGCATACATCAATTCGCAAATCATTCAACATACTAATTCGCAAAATTCATAAAGACAACCGAAATAAACAGAGTGAAAACAATCATTGAATCGGAAAGGTTGAGAAAGTAACAGGAGTGAGAATCGCACCGAATGAAAGGGTGAAACTTTCCGATCTCTAGGGCTCAATGGGATTTCAAATTCTTAATCTTATACCTTTTTTCCCCAAAAGGACACGCCTTTTTTTATTTTTTTTTTGAAGAGGAGACAACGATTGTTTTGGTGTTTATATATCAAATACATGAATAAAAAACTTACAAACAGTACCCTATTTAAAATTTACAAATAAAATTCTAAATTTTAATTAAAAAAATAACAGATAAAAATATCTGTGCTGGTATATGTAACTTTTGTTCATAAAAAATATATGTTTCTCGGAAATACATCACATTCTTTGTCCAAAATCAGTATTAGATCCAATTTATTTATCAGATAAAATAATTTAAAATTCCAAAAAAATTAAAATTTTTCCATTACTATTTATCATTTTCTATTCATCTTTTTCGCTACTGTGTTTATTTTGTAAACATTGTAATTTTTATTTTATTTTATTTTATTTATAGAGTCACGTGGATGTCAAAAGCCAAACAACTTGAGAATGGATGCTTTTTTCAGAGTAAACAACTTTTAAAGTGAAAGATGAAATGAAACAAAAAAAAATCCCTATAAATATTTGTGTTCGTCCTTACCTAATCTTGATCATGAAAGAACTTTTTGGAATGTATAAAGAAACAATAATCAAAATTAAGTGGCAGACAATAAATATATCTTTATTCATATTTCAATAAATGACTCCAGTCTATAATGCATAAGATCATGCACTTATTTTAAAAGTATATAAGACTCGTGTAAGATATATATTTACATACGTATCAAAATTTATAACATAATAAATATGTAAATAAAATTTTGTAAATTCAAACTATAACCTCTAGGATTAAATAAGTTTTTGTTACCTCTAAATTTGGTTCATGTTGAAATTGATACTTTTAGAAAATATTCAATATTTTCTATATTTAATTTAACACATACAGATTTGGTTTTCACTCTAACTACATATGTTTATTCACATACTATTAAATGTTAGATATAAAAATGCTATTATGGTTTTGAAATAACAATTAAATTTCTAGAGTTACAAAAACTTATTTAGCCTTATCTTTTATGCGTTATAAAATAAGTTAGGCTAGTCGAATTAGTCTGCATCCAACTTATAAAGAACAAAGACGAAATTTTAACCAGACTAAATTTCAAGCTTCCAGCCTGAAGGTTGGTTCACCAATGTTGTCCCTTCATCTGTAGAAAATTGTGCATAGTTTGTTTGGCTGGTTGTGCCTGCTTATACCTGATGATTTTAGATTATGGAACTTGATATGTGAAGGAAGAAATCAGATATTGAAAGTATGCCACAGGAACAGAATAAAACTTCAAATTGCACTAAGCATCCGATATCATGCACCTTTCTCACAAGTCATTGCCAGCAGAGAACATGATAGAAAAACAAATTAACACAGCTGGACCCCAAAATCAAGTTCCGACATTAGCTTAAAAATTTTGGATCATAATTAATAGTCCTCAGAGAAAATCTACTCTAACATGCGTCTGAAGGAGGCACCAAGCAAAGGCTGTAAACAATATAAGGCAACAGATGGCGTCCTTAGTTTTCACATGGCATAAAAGCCAACCCGGGCCAGATAATCTGTCGTCAACCATCATTCTTCAGTATATTCCTGGAATTATTCTGTAGGGTACCTTGTCGCAATATAGTTTCCAGTACTTGCCATACCTGCATGCAATGAAAATTTTTAACTTCATTTGCAATGGTGCTGATCCAGAAGAACGACAGAATGTTCCAATTTCAGACTACGTAAATGAAAAGCTCACTTGATTCCATTATTAATAAAATATTGGTTTTGAAGAACCATTCATTTTATTCTTTATAATGGTGCTGCTATTATGGAAAACAAATTGCTGGCATTTATGGATAGAAACGATTCTATAATTTGTTTCTTTTGCCAGCACTGCCACTTCATGTTGAGATGTGCTCAATATTCTTTTGCTTTCTATACTGTGATTTGCAAGCACACTTATGAAACACACTGGGCTACAGGTCTGTTGATTTCATAATGCTAAACAAAATCATGCCTATGAATCCCACCATTAAGTTGTAACTAAAAGATAACACAGTTCAGGCTAAAGAGGGTGTTCGGAAACAAATCATACAAGAGGTAACATCAACAGATAGAATCATTGAACTGAACGCTTACTTGGATCTGCATCGATCATCATCACGTTTTGCTCGATCGAAGAGAAGGATGGTAAGAAATATCACGTAGAAGTAAGGCAAAAACTGCAAGGGAAAACAAAAACTGAGATCAACATTCTCTCCAAAAGTCAATTTGTTCAAAGAAAAGAACGCAACCTTACATGATTAAAAAGAGCTGGGACTGTCCAGAAGAAAGCTGCCAGTATTTCAGGGACATAATGAAAATGACGAGATAATCCCCACCTGCAGGTCCCAACGTTAAAGAGAATTGGTAGTTTTTCCAAGACAAAGGTGTATTTTTTTTCATACACGGGCATTTTTTTATTCTGAAAAAGAAAAAAACAAGAGTACTCTACGCAAGCGTTATCGTCAGATATAAAAGCCAAGGGCTACAGAAATTACAAGCCCCCTATGCTTAACAAATAACATTCATATCTGAACGTAAACTATCAAAATCCACTTTTTATAGAATTAGGACTTGTTAAATCTATTGCCATCTCCTAAAAAAAACTCAAATGTCCGCAATCAAGCGCAACAAATGGTGAACATAAACCCCTCAATCAGGGAGAAGATGCAGGTATGGTCTCACTTCTCAGTAATCATACAGAAATTTTTAAGTGAATACTTACCATCCAGAGGTTAAAAGAAGGCTTTTTTTAGTTTCCCCAGTAGTAGTGGTATACGAGGCCTCTATCTGCAAAAGTATTCATTATGTCTTAGCTTATATAAGCCTATGGCCAAATATTTGGGTAAGCGTTTTCTGGCATACATTCTATAAAAAATAGAGTCCAAATTAAATTTGCACAGCAAATACTAGGTACTACACCTTTGACGGAGCTTTTCCCCAGATCGTGCACTTTCCATTTGTCCTACGAAATTCTTGCCTTTGCCTGTCACAGTCATAGTTGATGAATATGCAAAGAATGCCAGCCAATAAAATTGAGAGCGCTACCTGGAAGACAAAAATGGAATTTATCAGAAAAATCAGATATGATAAAGAATAAAACTAAGAAAAACTCTGCTGGCAACTCCACTAGTTAACTCAGCTCTAACTAACTTCATTTCTCGTTCCCCGCTGCCTTTGGACTACAACAGATAAGCATCACAAACAGGAGGGAGATGGTACCTCAATGCCGAGATTTACAGGATGATTGACAAGGTACATTCCAGGAGATGTATACACAGATGGAACCCACACCAAGCAACCCCAGCAAATATAAAATCCAGCTGCAAGATTGAAGTGCTATAAGATTAAGCGAGACAACCAACGAGTTTAAAAAGAACACCTACAATGAATTTAGCAATAAGATATACTTTTAATAACCTATGAAATCTAACGATGTCAATTATTTTCTATTCAGAAAAAGGCTTCAAATGGATACAGTAACACCCCCCTAACAAAAAAAATACTGTTCTTTCTCCATTAATAACCTTGCTTCAAAAGTTAAAAATAGTAGAACAAAAGAAGAGAGCAGGTATGTCCAACAGAAAAAAGAATAGGGCACATGTGAACCTCGATCGTGTGCAATATCCATTGTGTTCCAATATCCAGCTTCCCACCAGAAAAACTTGGTAACGTATACTAGCGTTAATGTAGTATTTACAAGCATCGAGTCGGATACTTTTCCATTTTCTTCATACTGTTAATACAAGAATACAAAATTATAGAATTAACCAAGGCAGGAAACATCGCAAAATATATTTATGAAACAAATTCATGTTTTCATCTAGTACTGTATCCATCACACATCCTACTCATGGTGGTGATAAGTTGGTGCCACCAAGGCAACTAAGGAAGTCCAACCGGACAGTACAATCACCAAACCCGCAGCTAATATAAGCAGCAGACACAGCTTGGTATTTAATTGACTTCAATATTTATGCAAAGAATAATTATGAGACCCAACCTGCTTGATACAGTAGGTCAATGCAAGAACTGCCCATGACATCATTCCAAATCTGCAATTCGTGAAAACTTTTATGTCAAAATATTTTCCGATGCGTGGGTAGAGTTCCATCCCCTGCAAGAACGACAAGACATTAGAATACCATTATTTACAAAAACGGTGAACTCTAATTCTTAATGTAAAAAACAGCCCAAGTGACCAGATTTTTTCTCAAGCAATCTATCCTTATGTCAACAAAGCGAAAATTACAATCACAAAACATCGAGACATTCCTACAATAAGAGTTTCAAAAGATCAACTGTAGCATCGCACAGCAATTTCAGTGAGACTACAGGAAAAAGGTTGTCATCTTTCTATAAGAACTTAAGAATGCATAATGACTCCGCAATCATACTCGTATCTGACACCAACACGATATAAACCAGTCTACGCAGATTCATCATGCAACCACTCACCTTTTCTTTTTGCAATTTTTGGCTATTTTCAATCGAAATAAACAAACATCAAAGAAGATAAGTGGTATAGAACTGTTTAGCCAACGTAAAAGGCAGAGATTAGTTTACCCAGTAAAAATCAATGATTATGTTTCCAGATGAGCCAGAATCTGTTGAAGATGGTGCCAAATGACCCTAACATACATAACAAAAATCAGAAAATTCATTTCGAATTCATAGGTAACAGATAGTTTATAATTTGTGCTATATTTCTGCCTCACTTTTATGTACAATAAAATACAGAAGACAAAGCTCCCGAAGATGAGTGCTGAATATATTTCTCCCAAATGATCATAAACAACTGTAGGGTTGAATATCCCAAACCTGAAAAGTGCATAAAAAAATGACATTTGGTTCGTCACTGAAATAGCAGGAGACAAAAACAGGAGAGTTACAGAAGATGAGATTCAACTTAATTTCTGATGATTTTTATTAGCCTACAACAGCACAGAAACAAAACTATCTTGATAAAGCTGATATATTGTCAAAAGGAAAGTAGCAATTTTTTTCCCTTTTTGTTCAACCCAACATATCCAATGGGCATTATTAGTAATTGAAGATCATGACAAGTTCCATGCTTAGTGAATCCGAACAGCACGTCTACAAATTTCTATTATCGGTCACTGACTCAAAAATTGAATGTGACTACTACTGAGATGCATTTTTGAAAGATAACAGAGAAGATTGAAGATGGAAAAAAGAGAATGTTGATGCGTAAAAGGGTCACCTCCAAAGCGCAATATAAGTAATCAAGGTGACTAAATACGCCGCCACACCGTTTGCCTGGAGAATGGAAAAGGGAGAGTGATTATTGAAGTAAAGTAAAGCAAAGGATTTGACAGATGAAAGGTGTGAGATGTGTTGACCTTGTAGACAGGTCGATGGCCAGTTGGAGAAATAGGGCCGTAAACGGTTTTGGCGGGCAGAAGGAGCTGAAGCGCCGCTTCAAAGACGGCGTAGACCACAATGATTTTGCAAGCCGTAGCAGTTGGCCTGGGCCATATGTTTAGAAAGCCCTGCACCCCATTCTGCTTCAAATAATCCCACGTCTCAGAAACAGATCCGTCAGCAGCAGTCATGGTGTACCATCTGCACGCATTCAGTTCCATGTCCCACATCGTTCAGATCAGATTTCATCACACTCGATTCAAATCCACAATAACAACAATGGAAATTAGGTTTTAACTCACAGGAGAATCACAAATGGAGGACACAGCGTCAGAAGAGAAATCATGGAAGCATAAGTCACCACCGGTGAATGCACGGTGTCACTGTTGCCGGACTTCGACTGCCCCGTCGTCTTCTTCGTCTTCGTCTTCATCTTCCTCTCTCTCTCTCTCTCTCTCTCTCTCTCTCTGTAAACTCAGATCACAGAATCACTCGTTCAGTCTCAGACGACTGAGAAGTCCATGCCATATATCCCTCAGAGTCCACTCTCCACTCTCAATCAATCCTATCCGCCCAATCCTATCTCCACTCACATCCCAACCGTTCATTATTTTTTCTGTCCCAATAAAATTTAATTAATGCTCTCAATTTTTAAAGTATCATTCTTTCTTTCTCGTATTTAATTTTTAAGTATAAAAAATATTAAAAAATTTAAGAAGCTTTGTGATTAATTAATCGGGTAATTAAAGAGATCTAACCCCATAAAAGATGAGGTTTTTTATTAATGAGTATCATAAACAACACGAAACAGTGGTTACAAATGTTTTTAAGGTAGCAGCAACAGAACATAAATGACATCAAAGTTCTTGGTGTGTTTTGGGATCTGTGTCAGAGAATGTGTTCTTGACATTGTGAGCTGCTGATTTTGCTGCATTCTCGAAGCACTCTCCTAAACCTTCTCTGGCCTTCTCCCCTGCTCCACTCACGCCTTCTCCTTTCTCTTCTCTTCTAAAACTTTTTCAAATATCACACCATCAATAATTCATTCATAAAGTAGTGAAGAAAGAAAATATCCAATGGCAATGGCATGCACACTCTTACTCTATATTTGGAGGAAAGAGACGGAGATATGCCTGGTTGAGAAGGTTCTTAAGCATCTTGTACCAACCAAACTGACCAATAAGTCCCTCATAGGCAGAATAAGCGCTTCTTAGTCTCTGCCACTCCCTCAAGGATGGTTTCCTCCCCTGCTCTTCATCATCTGCATTACCACTGCTGACACAGCACACCATAATCAACAACATCAACAGTAACACCCTCACCCACATTTGCTCTTTATCCATCACCTTAAACTTCATTCTTAGTCTTCTCCTTCACTCCCTGTTAGCTTATGTACACTTCTGTCACTCGGTCACTTTGTGTATGTGTCACACCTCAAGCTACCACTACTCAACACGTTGCTTCTTTTCTCTCTCACTCACCCTTCTCTTCACTACACGTTTCACTTACCTTATTCCCCCAAACACCTATTAAAAATCATTATTCATTCTAAAGGGCTACACTAACTATTAAATAATCACAATTCATTTCATTTCGTATTTATATTTGTTTCTGACTTTCAATTTATTCATTTTCTGAGTATATTTGTAGTTTCAAAAATCTTTACTACCGCAAAGTTCTTTAAATGCATTTATGGTATTGAGTTCTTTTAGCAACACACGGTTTACAAAAAGCATTTTCATGACTACGTAAAATAATATTACCTATTATCGCCTTCCGTAATCCATTATCATCTTAACTATTATGGGAACACACCACCAGAACTTTGCTATTTAATTAGATTGGATGCCTGTTACATTTCAAGATAGAAACAAACATTTGCAAGTCTCTAACATGTAATGAAAATTACCAATACCGTGCGATTGTGCGGAAGATATATAACTCAGGTACCGCTTACATTCTTCAATTATTTTTCCTCATAAATTCATTTAGAATCAACTATTAAATTGAGATGGCACACCATGCAACTTCTAGAATTCCTTTAAGTTTTAACTCTCCATTTTCACTTTCGAATGGAGGATAGTGAAACAAAAAAGTAATATAATATGGTACTGCTTGATCAAGTTTCACCAGTAGGCAAATTTATAGCGAGATAAGTCATATGATTTCAGCAAATAAAGCCGTTTTGGCTATTAGCTATATTCAATCTTCTATCCGCAGTTCAGCATGAGCTAATTCACAAATCGTGTATGATAGATTCCCTTGACAGTTTCAAACAACAGAGTCTTTCTGAATACACAAAACTTCTCACTATATGAAACCACGTCCATTAAAAAGTATAAAATCCTTCGGAAAAATAGATGAATAAGAATTTCCATTAGCTATACAACAAACTAGGAGTTGAGTGTGGAGGGAAAAAGAAATCACCATATCAATGGCAGAATCATCACACTTACCAACAACGCGTATATGCTTACAAAATACAAACAACCACCACCACCACCATCATTTCGGACATGGGAAGACATATTTCATTAAAGAAGAATACCTACGAGAATACCAGAGAGGATGACTACACTGGAATGACATCAATCTTTGACGTATCTTCACATCTCAAAACAATACCCTCAAGGCTAGCTGGAAATATACATTTGCCCCATTGGCATCCGGTAGTCAAAGGCTCAGGTGGAGGGACAATCATAAGCACATTGTCATTTCTTTGAACAACACCCATTACACTAACCGTGCTACCTTCTTTGATGTACCTACAAAAACATCAGTGACAGTTACATAAGAACATCCTTCCCATCTCGAGTTATCCCGACTTTATTTTCTAGAAGCATTTTTGCAATCAACAAGATAAAGTACGTTACCCTTCTTTTAATTGCATTATACGATCATCGCTAGAAAGCTTTCTCTCTCCCAACCATCGAAGAAATTCAGGGGACATGTCTTTATTGGCTGGATTAACATCAATAACAATGGAATCATCAACATAAGGAGTCACCCTTGCACCATAGCCTGTTTTAACCAATGCTCTCAAGCCAGATTGGAAATCAGAGATGTAGAAGTCCACCACATGCCTCTGCATTGAATAACATGCAAGGCCAATGAATATAAACTTTTAAGTTTCACATGCTATCCTGAAAATTTCAAAAATACACGAGTAGCATCCCAGTACAGTCTAGCCACATTTGGGTGGGGGGCTGCAAGGATAAAAACTTTTCTAAAACATACTTGCGGACATTTTTAATTATGAAAAAGATCATACAGTTTTAACGTTTGGTCCTCTCAAGAATATAATTAGTTTTGCCATCCAACATGACCCCAACAAATGAAAACAGTTCAAACAAGGTGATAGTGGAAAGCTTAAACCAACTAGATTAGAATCCGATCCACATAGGCCCACACACAATACTAGTATCACACGAGTATGAAGATATATACCTATAAGAGTAAGAATATTCTTAGTAGTAAAAGTGCAGAATGTCATCATCAAAAGCCTAGACCACCATATTCCTTGATGAAAAGCAAGAAGTACATTCAGTGTCAGAAGTGAAACTAACTCAAGAACTTCTTTTTATGTCACTGACGGGTAATATTTATATTTCTTCTGGCTTCAAAAGAAGGCTAGATAGAACTATAGAAAAATAATAAACATAAAAAAGCCTTTTACTTTGAATACCTTCAAATAGATTCTGCATGAAACTCCTACAAACCAAAATTTTCAGCATCCTTTCAGTTAGAGCTCAATGGAAGAGTTGTGTATCTCATTGGAGTCACCAATATTTGATGACTATAATGGAGCATTAATTTGTTAGCACTCTATGTTGATTATTTATTACAATGTAAATAAGTTAGATTCAAACCTTAGGAAAAGTTCTTTAGATGCTCGTTGTGTTGTTCCCTTGTTAGAATATAACATGTACATTATTTTCACTCATCAACGCCCATCTCCTCTCCCCTCTTCTTTCCCATTGCTTCCATTCCAACTTCTTTTGAAAGTGCTTTGGAGTTTGAGACCAAGCCCAACACCATAATCTTAAGGCTTAAGCAACCAAAATCTCACCCTGTTTCACCTGCGATCAGGCACTTTAAAAACCTGGCTGATTCCCTTGACAATAATAGGAGCCATAGGCTTTACTCATTCCTGTGTTGGGGAACTAGTCAAAGACTATCATTTGTGTTATTCTTCATCAATCATTAGTTGCATCTCCATCCTTTTCTGGTTCCTAATTAGAATGTACCATTGTCATTGTTGCTAGAGTTAATGGCCATATTCATCATAGTTATCAATCCCAGATAACAGCACGAAGTGTTCAACTCGAAAAATGCTATAGCAAAATGGTGGAAAGCAATATGGCCTCTATTTTAAATAGTATACTATAAATTAAATAACATATACCACATATATAAGTACTCAAAACCGAAAAAAAAATCCATGATAAATAAGTCAAACTTTACACGCAATCACCATCAATGTAAGAGTAATAAGAAGATAGGAATGAAGTCAAAAAATGAAAAATGACAATGAAATTAATAGAAAACAGAATCAGAAAACATTAGAAAAAATTAGGAGAACATAAAGTGTGGAATCCGAAGGAAAAAGGAACAGGACACCAACACAAAAAGGGAACACAGACCTGATAAGTGTGAATGACCAGATATCAAAATAAAAGTGACTTTTGGATGAATGAACGAGGAAGAACTAGGAAGGGTTTCGAACTCTATAATGTTTCTGAATCAAAAAATGCATTAAAATTTTACCCCAAAACAAAAACCACAAAATCTTAGTAATGTTGCTATAGTTCGAGAAATGCCACTATTTTGACCACAATGATTATTGCAAGTGAAGTCTTTGCCATTTGAATTGTATGGCCAAACCCCATCACTACTTTGCTATAGCAATGCCAAATCCCACTATTAGCTACTATGCTTCTGATCAATCTAAATAAAAACTACCATTTTTCCTTATTGAGGTATTACTCTAAGAATGATTTTATATTACATAATAGTGAAAGATATAAAAGATTGATCAAAAAGTGTTGGAAAGTCGCTTGAATGCAGTAAATCCGAACCAGCCTCAGTTGCAGACTCTTTGGTCTGCCTTGACTGCAGCCTCAGGAAGGCGTGTTTAGTCTCACATCTCCTAAAGATATGTCTTAAATAGTGTCTACAAAGTTTTAGACAATTCTCATCTTATAAGTTAATTTTGAGATTAAACGCAGTTTAAGTTCAGATTCTATGATGGTATCCTAGATTCATTAGTGGGCCACTTGCATTGCTACACTCCAAACCCATAGACCTGGGCATGAGGGGTCTTGGACAGCCGACTTATCACGGTTACCCCTAGTCCACCTTATTTGCAGCCACTGTGGGCTGCATTAATTGCACTCTTGAAAAGGTATGTTTAGTTTCACATTGCCTTGAGATATGGCTTAAATAATGTTTACAAAGCTTAGAAAGTTCTCTCCTTTTCAATTCATTTTCGAGGGTTTGAGTTTGGCCATAAGTTCAAATTCTAAGCACAACTACTTTATGGTTACCCATCCAAACATCCCTTTTGCAGGGAAGGAGGTTAGGGATTCAAGATGTTGTGATTTGTACTGTAAAGTCTGTTAAATGTTCGCCTAGAAAAAGCTTATACATGAAGATAGAAAACATACACGGATAATAACATTCACTATATACAAGGATAAAATAATATACATTCACTATATTTCGCAAAGCTTCTTAAATTAGTCAGTACTAATTAAAATAATATCCATCAGTATTTTTGTTGCGCTTCTACAATCAACATACGATTCAGTAATTGCCTCTGTTTCTCTCTCAACAGTTCATGTATATTCAATTGGAAAACACACTATCTAACTCACTTCCATGGTAAATGCATATCAAGAAATCCTGAATATTTTATCAAATTTGAAATTTTGGCAATCTGAAGAGTGAACAGATTAACGCAATTACCTCAGCTGATCTAAGTCCCCATGTAAAACGACGATGTTTTGGGTTTGCTGCTTTTGAATCCCATCCTCTATACTCGTACAAGCTTGTGGATGTATAAACACATCTAGGAACCTTTTGAAAGGAGGACTCTAGAGGAACATTACCGCAGGTAACCACCTTCAAAAGGTAGAATTAATTAGAGATATTTTTCTCTCGGTTAGGCATATATAACAACATAGACAAGATGACAGGTGACATGAGCCAACCATTCAATTCACTGATGTATGTCGCATAAAAGCAATATACACCAAGCAACAGAAGAAGAATTAAATAATTAAAGCGTGGGTGGTTAGGTGTGCATGTGAGTGTTTGCAGGACTGTGTTTTTCCCATGGTTATTCACTTAATTAACTTTATTATACATGCACGTAGGTTCTAAGTTACATACCCCAGAAACCTTCACAAATTGCCCATTCTTGGCAGTTCTAAGCTCTGCATCAGGATAACGGGAAATGAAACCAACAATGGCTTTCCTTCCAAAACAACTATTCCAAGTGAATAATGCAGCAACCGCAGCAAAAAGAACTACGACAACAATGAGGAGAATGGCATTGCGAACAGCTCCAAGAATAAAACCACCAGCAATGAATCCCATTACAAAAATCAGAATCACGGACCACAATATCGGCTTTGGGAAGTTCTTCCTGAAGGAAAATTCATCATCTAGGCTGAGAGTGGTTACAGCAGGATTGTTGGCTGCAAAAGAGGTATGTGATTTCATTGATCCTGTAGAATCTAAAGGACCAGACACTTTCCTTGGAGCCCCAGATGAATTTAGTGGACCAGATGTGATAAGACCAGTTGTAGGAAGAACTGGAGGAATTGGACCAGAGTTTTGGCGAGTAACTCCACCAGATTGAGGGCCAGAAAACTTCTTGACTGGTTCCCCATGTTTATTCAACGGACCAGAGTTGGTCTTTTTCATTGAGGCTGAAGCAGACATGCCTCCAGCAGATACATTACCAGATGTAACATAAACAGAACGAGCTGCAGCGTTTTGCATTATAGGTCCAGAGTGTGAAGCAGCACCTGCAAATGATCCTGTCCTTGAAGGAGCATTATTTATTGGACCGGACTTTCTAGATTTAGAACCATCCATGGGGATATCAAACATTTTCCCTAATTCTCCTGACTTCTTGATGTCACCACCAGTATATGGCATTGCAACTGAGCTCATTGTCGGAGTCTTTTCTTTTGGCTGTTCAGGCCGGCCTGACACATACAGGCCATTACTGAGCTGATGAGATGGGAATCTTGAACCCATCAGACTTTCTCAAAGCAGCGCAAAAGAGGCGTAATTGAGAAACAGTACCAGTTTGTTGAAACGGTACTCAAAGTAAAACTGCAAAACAGTGGAATGGAAGAGACGATTGTAATGGAATTTAGCCTTAATTCAATACTCTAATGGATAGATCATCCATATTTACCTAAAGAGAAAGCAGCCAAAAGACATTCTTATAGAAAAGCTAAACGAAGTAAACTTGTATTGTTTCCTCAGCTGATAATTGAGAGTAATCATATTCAGTTAGAGATACCAGATTAAAAGTGCAAACAAAGGGAACGGAAATGCAATGCTGTGTTTTCTGGAAAAGAATGATCGAATAAAAATAAAAAGAGTTAATTGGTGTTGATTCATTCGGCAAAAAGAAGCATAGAGAAGAGAAGAGTATTAATGAAATTATAAAAAAATGTAAAAAAAAGACAGGAGTGAGTGAATTGAGCATGTGGAGAAAGCAATGCGATGAATCAGGATGAGAGAAAGTAAGTGTAGGAAATACGAGAAAGGTGAATATTAAAGATATTTGCTTGATCCATTGGAAGAAAAAACACACTAAGAACATTGACCTGGGCCATCCAGTGAGGATGTTAGTGGAAGTAAACAGGAGCAGTTAGTTGATGAAGTAGGTTTGAAGGAGCAATTGAAAGTAGGGTGAAGCAGGAATGGTAAAAAAGGAAAATTGAAGATGGGGTTGGTGGATCTAGAGGAAGGAGAAAGTGGGGGGTGATGGATCTCCCTCAAAATGCAAACATGGGGAGATCCATCCACATACATGGATTGGAGTTGGAGAAGAAAAGTGAGGTGTGATTGCAGTGAGGAAAAGAAGGAACATTGAGAAGATGAGAGGAAAAATGGGAAATGGGTGTGGAAGCCAAACCCCATTGAAGAGCAGGGATGAATGCAATGGGAGAAGATCTGAGGGAAGTGTGTACCTGAAGATTGAAGATGGAAGATTGAAGATTGAAGATTGAAGATTGAAGATTGAAGATTGAGCAGAATCAAAGAGAGTGGTGAGTCTGAGATCCCATCTTCATAGCAATGCAGTACCCATCTCTCTCACTTCACACTTCAAAATCTTCAGTTTCTCTCTCTCTCTTTCTCTGTCTCTCTGTTGTTACTGTTATTGTTGAAAGTTAAAAACTATCTCTTCAACCACTGGTAGGTTGTCTCGTCCCGCAAAAACCACCAAACAAAGCAACGTATAATTTTTTTATTTATTTCCAAAATATCATTATTATTTTTTTAATATTATTATTATTATTAACTCATCAAACACACACATGCCTACCCTACTCTGTTGTTTTGTTACTCTAATCCTTTGGCACATTATTAATTGATGTTAGTCACAAACTAAACCAAACCAAACCAAACTTTTTCTCAGTTTTGTGTCACTTCTTTGCATTACCACTTAAAGCGTTTGAACCAAATTAGACAATTATGAAGAAACAAATATGAGAATTCTGCACTCCTGTCAAGGTGGAGCTTTATTCTATAAAGGCGAATAAACAATTCAAATTTACAAATATTTGTTTGGAAATCTGTTGCTGAATTTTATTTCATTCTCAACTTTTAGTTTGTTTGTAAATTATTTTAAAATATCTATTATTAAAAAACAGTATTGTATCATAATGTAATTTTTTTATTATAGGTATAAAATATAATGTATATGTTTAAAAACAAATTTATAAATAATATTTATATGTGGAATGTAGGAAATAAAATATAAGTTACTGTCTCACTTTTCGCCAACAAACAAACATTTTGCAATGTAAATAAGGATAATAAATAAATTGGAAAAGCTAATAAGAAATTGATGTGTATCTGAGGTTATGAGGCTTTGTCTAATTATCGACAATCATAAATTTTCCCTATTTTGCAATTCTCCAACATGCAAATAAATAAATTAATATATACGGTCAGATGCATAATTTTTTAATATATTTTAACATATAAATGCAATATTTTCTTAAACAACAGGAAAAACATTTTCCATGGCTTGTCATGTGCGTGTACGTAGTTTATTTACTGTATGTAACATCACGTTTTCTTTGCATAGAAAACTTTGGGACATGTTAGGATTAAATTTTGGGACATTGATTCTGAATAAAAATAATTTTAAAATATAACTTATCAAGAAAATTTCTTATTCTAAAACTTTATTGGAAATTTTATTTAGAATAATTTCAACTAAAAATATATTTTAGTTTCAAAATCAATTATTTTACCTATAAATCATGAGTAGTTATTTAAAATTATATTAATTGTTATTTTAAGGTAATTTTAGATCATCCAAATTACATTTCAATTTTTGATTATTTAGACATTAATGCACGAGCTTAATTGTCATTCTTTTTCCTCTTTATATGCGTAAATGATGAATTTAGTCATGAAATTGCGATTTTCTGTCACTTTGATTCTTAAAATTATTTTAGAAAAACCTTCGGTGGCTACTTTTCTTTTTGGTGAAATCTTTAGCCATCTTAAACCTGGTGAGATTTGTAAAATGTAACCCATTAAATTTGGCTTAAGAATGAAGAGCTTGAATTATTTGTGCAAGATCTTGAGTTGTAGAAACAATAATATGAAAATTTGGAGTAGCTGGAATATAGTGAGAAGTGAATCGGTTCTTGCACATTAAATATATTAATTTAATATTATGTGCACTTCTTGGTAGTACACACCAACTGTGATGCAAGTATATATGATCTGTATGGCATTACATGTGCAAAACTCGTCAACACTAATGCCTACTTTACCTGGTTTGACACAAGCTCAGGCCAAACAATCACTTCCAGAATCCTTTACATTTCTTCTAGTATAATGTGATTTTCGGGGTACTTAATTAGGTGTTTCTATAATCCAAATTAGTAGAAGTAATAATGAGTGGAGCAGGGAAGATTAAGTTAGCACTAGATATAGGTTTGCGTATCTCCAAAGATACCTCTTCTTTTATTCTCAAGACATATCATTCCGTTTGTTGTGTCAACAGTGGGAGCAGATGCTTTTACTTGTTTAAATTAAGTTTAGTTACTTGCAAGTTGCCACTAGAAAATTAATTTTAATTACAAACATTGTTACAACATTGTCCCATCATTAAGCGAAATGGAGAAGTATTCCAGGCATTGCTTGTAGAAAGGTGTTTCTAAAATTTAAAGGTAGATGCTACTTCACATCCATTAAACGGCCGATACTAATACTCAAAAACAAGTAAACAAAAACATACTCATCGCTAGTGGAAAAACATTCATTTATATTGAAAAAATTTTAAGGAAACTAACGGAATACATTACCATGCACTGAACAATTAATAAAGATTTTGAAATCTTGCTGCCTTGTCGATTGTCACATGTAATTTCAATACAAAGGCAGATTTAAATCCAAGTGGCCCCTGTCAAGAATTGGCTTCCCACGAAACGCAAGGACCTCATTTGATATATATCACAAATCTTACCTAATCAGAAGTGACTTCACCTGTTGTCACTACTGCAATATCTAAGTATGTCGCTATTGTAATATCTAAACATTATATATCGTCAAATTATATAAAAAAAAATATCATAAACACACCACCACTTGAAAATTTAAATATTTTAAAAATATTTTAATATCCTGTTTCGGAAAAAATAAGCTTGTATAGAATGATGATTTGTTATCATAACTTTTAATGAGTTTGATTATAATTGTATGAGCGGGTTAAGTCAGCCGTCCAACCTTGAGAAGTAGTCTAACCCAAAGAAAAAATTAAACTACCTTTAAAAGGTATACTTATTGCCCTAACCATGCACAATCTTTATGTTTGGACCCTATACTTAGAAACTGTCTTAGTACCTCCCTAATTCCACTTTAATCTTTGCTGTTATGCGTAACTCCCAATAAGTAAAACCACAAATTATAGTTTGTATTATACACACAAAGTCCATTTTGTGACAGTTTTACTTTAATAGAATGACGACACATTTAACCACTTATCTGCAGAATATCAAAGCAGAATATCAAAGCAGAACTAAAAATACATCTGTAAGGAATACAGTCATACAGTTTCAACACAAAGGGACCAACATGTAACGATAATATGAAAAGGCACCTCATCTTATTTAATATACAGAGAGAGGAATGAAGTTATCAAAATCTTGAAGAGCACACTACACAAGGTGAGGAGAAACTTTAGCAAGAATTAAAACACATACAATACGTATAAGACAAGATGTGTCAAACTTTATAAAATAACAAATTTAATTCCTATTTGCATCTGCCTTACAAATTCATGTATCTACATAGCTTCTGCTGGGTCCAAACACAGTTAACAACATTAAACTTTACCAATCCAAACATTGAGTCAATACTTCAGATAAAATAGACAAGTTGTAGTGATTTTTTAAAACTTTGATAAGATTAATGTAGCGATACTTTTTTGAAAAATGTTGTGTAACCGATCACCAACATCAGGCAATTAAGTGCCTCGCTGCATCTGCAAACTAGAGAATCAAATTTCAGAGCTACAGGAGAAAAGAAAATAGACATCACTTTACTTTGTACTTTCTTTTTGTCCCCAAAGAAAAGAAATTGACAGTGCACCTGAAAGCTTGACAAATTAAGTTATGGAATGATGAAGACGAAGTGGTTAGTGGAAGCATATCAGATAGTTGCTATCCGGTTAGTTAGAGAGGATTATCGGATTAGTTGGGGTGTGCATAAATGATTGATGCAGGGTGAACAGGAAAATTTCAACGGAAGTAATATTGAAATAATTTGAATAAAGATAGAAATTGGTAACTCAAAATAGAGTATATTCGAAAAGGAAAAGCAACAACCCTAACCACATACACAAAACAGAGTATAGACTGTAAGTAACCTAATAGCGGTGGTTTGGTTCATATGAAGAAGATGCGCAGCGGAGGCGAAGCGTGGACCTGTAAGAGGAGATAGTGAGATTGGAATTGAAAGTAAAATTGAGAAGAAAGAGGTGAGAGAGAGAGAGAGTACCAGTGGAGATCAGATAGCAGTTTGGAGAATAGAGCCGAGAGTGCCCAAAACGGCGAAAGCGAGAAGAGGACTAACGTCGAGGGTGTCAAAAACGGGGGGAATGATGTTACGGAAGAGGTTGAGATAGGGGTCGCAGAGGTCTCGGATGGCGGAGAGAGGCTGCCGTTCCCACGGGATGTTGGGGAACCAACTCAGCAAAACCCTAACCATCAAAACCCCGCTGTATATGTCCAGCCACTTCCCCAGCCCCGCCGCCACAACCGTCAGCGGCGTGTTCAGAGGGCCGTTCGCCCTGTTCTGCACAGCCGCGAAGAACAGCGGTCCCATCGTGGACACGGTGTTGGCAGCCATACCGGACCAGTTCCCCACGGGAAGCGACTTGGCCAACAACACGGCCAATCCCATGAGCGTTGTGAGCGTGCGAGTGGATCCCCGCAAAAGGTCGGTGAGGCTTTCTCCGGAGGCGGTAACCGGTGGCGGTGGTCCGTTGCAGTGGCACTTGACGCAGAGCGGTTGAGGTTGAGGTTGGGATCTGAGGTTGAAGGCGGAGGAGGACGGAGTTGAGCTGCGCGAGAAGAAGGTGTGGAAGCGAAGGGCGTGCGAAGGCACAGCCAATGACGACGCCATGGCCATCTCCTGATAGAGCTCAGAGACACAGAAGTTAGGGATTTGGTTAAGGAAATTATTCCCAATATACATTTTTTTATTTTATTCACTTTCAATTTTTATATATTTTTTATTTTTATCCTTCCCTTACAAATAAGTCAATACTGCGGTATAATAATAAGTAGTAAAAATATATTTATGTTTACTAACTTTTCAATTCAAAATAATACGTCTGTACGACGTGCTAATTTTTAAGTATAGTATTTAGCTCCTACATAATTTAGAGATTATAATAAAATGAAATAAAATATTATTTATGATATCAATTTTTCCTCTTTAATTAATAACTATTAGGTTAAGGCGAAAGTGTTAGGAGCATGATTGGTGGTAGGAAAGGCACAAAGGGGTATCCAGAACCCTCGAGAACTGCCAGAAAGATGTTCTTGATAACCTACTCGAAAATGAAAGATAATTTCCTGCTACTTACTCCATGTGAGACTGTAAAATGATTCAACAAATCTCGTTATCAAAATTAAATTAAATTTTTTTTTTTACATGTCCAGAATTAAATATTTCAAGTACAAGAATAAAGAAGTTCCAATAAAAAATAATATGATAGGTTGAATAAATTTAGTTATGATAAACTTTCTCATACTACTTTACAAAATAAATTTTAAATTTAATTTAATGTCATCGCAAAACTGACTGATAAGACGAGCATATCTACTCTACTTGTATTTTTCATTCTCCCTCACAAATGTTAACCTTCATAATATTTCAATAGTTTTTTAATTGAAGTAACTAAGTAACTTGAATCAATAGTCTTAATATTTTATTAGTCTTTTATTAGTTACATAAGATTGGTTATGTCATTAATTTAAGAGATATTTTCTAGGTTACCGACATAGTAAACTGACACTGGTCACGTAATGTTGCTTAAATGCTAGAAGATTTCTAAAATCATCATTTGAACTGTAAAGCACTCACCATAATAACATTTTTGTGTTTTCTCTTAGGTTGATTCTCCAATTGTATCACCAACTACACCAGATTGGTATAACTATGATTTGTGGGCAACAATGACATTAAGTGAATCATTATTTTTGTGTTTTTCCTTACATAACTCAATGTTTGAATAGTATGCATAAGAATGAATAAAGAAAAGGAAATTTTAAAGCTTTTTTCTATAAATGGTGTTAAGAAAACTGAATTCTTTTTTAAAATATTTGAACAGTTTTCTCCCATACTACTTCTTGTAGATTGGATCATCCCTCGTCGTCTTAGAAAAACAAAACATTAGATCTAACGAACTTTGTAGTTGATTCAATCATTAATTTCAGAGTCAGACTTTCTTTTTTTTTTTTTAATGTCTAACATTGGTTTTGCCAACTACACCAAATGTGACGTCGCAACACGATCTGTGATTTCAAATTTTGCATAATTTTATCAACTGATGCCAAAAACAATTTTTCAATTAATATATTTGCATAACAAGGTAGTTTATTAATTTAACAATGAGCACTTGTGTAATTTAAAGAATCAAACGCACTTATAATTATTGATGAGTATCAACAATTGAAGATTATTATAAAGTCAAATACAAAAATAATGCATATAAACTAATATAATAGCAACTATAAAATTTACAATTAATAATTATTATGTTTTATTTATTTTTCAGCTCCAAAATGTACCTTTCTTACATTAAAAGAGGTTAATCCAATAATGCCATTAAATATTCTCTATAAGATATATTCACTTTGATCTGTTTCATATTTTGAAATATTGTGACTGAAATTTAGCTAATAAATTTAAGATAAATCAAATGATTAGGATTTAAACCAAATGATAAAAAAAAAAAAATAGCGAGACAACACGTGAACGTCGGTTTGATCGAAGAAAAAGTTTCGTAAGAAGCTTTATTACACTCCATTCCAAATTAAAATTTGAATAAAAATGGAAATAGAATTATAAACATGATTGATCACCTTGCCTCTTAGCAAAAATCACCGGAAGTTTGAAATTTGTAAGAAACCTAATATACAATTTTAAGAATAACATGAGTTAAAGACTATAGCTGCGAACAATTATATTCTCTTACAAACATCCGTGTCTCGTCAGAGAATAAAAAATTCGAAATATTACAGTATAAAGGTGATTCTAAATTCGAGTTTTTGTTGTTAAAAAATGGTTGATGTCATATAAGCCGCACACATGCATTGAGATAGAAGTGACAGATGGTTAGTTGTACACACTAGTGACGTAAAAATGGGAGTGGAGGTGCATACTGAACACCGCAAAAACACAGTTTCGATGACACAGGCTAATCCAAACTCTACCCCATATATTATCCAAGTCAAATTTAAGTTAATTTTTTTATAATAAAAAAAAAAGGCCAAAGAAAACTATGAATCAATGTGAGTAATGTAGATTAGCGACTTTTTTGGCGCATAAAAAGAAAGAATTAAGCCGCAGCAGAGTTACCCCGAATGGCATCGAGGGATCTATAATAGAGAGGTTGAGCTCCTACGTCCAAGCTTCGCCAGGAAATCAGCAGTTATTTCCTTCCCAGAGAATGTAGAGATGTGATTTAATCCTCAAAGTCTCCAGCATTCTCCAATAAGTAGTTGGCTGCCAATTGTTCATCACGATCACATGCCAAAAATGCCTCTATCACCGAAGCTCTATCAAATCCCATAGCCTCAAGCTACCAATGGTAAGTAAATATCGATCAGCACATAATAAAACTGATCAGATAACTCAGCGCCAATGAAAATGATAAGTATAGACTACAAAAAGTAGAGGCATACCCTTCCGATTGCCTCCTGCTCAGCTGGAGTCACATTGATGGCATGAGGCATGTCTTGCTCAGGTTGGTCAAATATATCTCTGACAAAAAAGATGAATTCGTTTCTACTTCAAAATTGATGTGAATATAAATTATGGAAGTAAACTTCTAATTCTATATTATATAAGGTATCGAGCTAACAAGTAGAAACGTTACTCTCATTGAATGTACGGGGAAAATTGACAACCAACAATTGAAATGGTATATCAAGAATTCGAGTAAACCATAATTTCTATTGCGAACTATTATTCTCTCCTAAATGGTCCCTAAAGTAAAACAAACTATGCAAGAACTCCTGGAAGTAATAAAAAACATATTAAGTAGTCCTCCAACTATTAAAAAATCCTTCAATTTGATCCCTAAACTAATAAAATACACTAATGGAGGGACTAAAGGAACATACATTTAATACTTCAGAGATTACTTAAACAACTTTAGGAGAGAGTAGAGTAGTAGTTTGGAATTGATGAAATTGAACCATTATGTAATTGTTATCAAATCTAAAACAGACTTAATATGCCACATATAGCAAGAAATAAACTCACCCTTCAGAACCCTCGACAGGTTCATTTATCAACTGGAGAAACTCCCCGTGATGCTCTTGAATCAGTCTTAAAAGACTGGGATTCTGCTTACCCAGTTCCTGAAGCACAGGCTGCAATGGAAAGTGATAAACATTACACATCAATAATTGTCAAGTAGTCAGGAAATTAATTGAGAAAATGAATACCTGGAGAATTTGCGGATTGGATTGCACCATTGAACGCAATGCTTGAAACTGGAAGTGCCGACAGACAAATGGTCACTTAAAAACTACAAAAATTAAGATTGAAGCTAGATACAACAATAACAAGAAGCCTTATCCCAATAGCTGAGGTTGGCTATGTGTAAAAGCTCGAAACCAGACTAGTTAATATCATGCATTTGCACTGAGTCACAGGCTGATCCTAAACCTGGAGAAGTCATTGCAGCATGACTCAAGTCGCAGCCATCATGGCACAAATCACACCCTTCGCAATCGCTCGAAGTGTGATGGCCATAGGACTTTTAACCCCCCCCCCCCCCCCCCCCCCCCCCCATTTTTTTTTTTTTTTTTTTTGGTTACATAAATACAACTCACTCCCTCCTTTTTTTTTTTTTTTTTTTTTTTTTTTTTTTTTCTTTTTTTTTTTTTTTTTTTTTTTTTTTTTTTTTTTAATTTTTTTTTTTAATTCTATAATTTAAATTAATTTTTAAATTTGTCAAAAAAGGAAA
>Ga0099825_1001364_pt1 | contig 30952 bp, 18 predicted proteins | sample SiratroredBW_FD_76838 | JGI IMG/M metagenome (GOLD analysis project Ga0099825, IMG submission 76838) | Root nodule microbial communities of legume samples collected from California, USA - Siratro red BW | ecosystem: Host-associated > Plants > Roots > Nodule | place: USA: California | collected...
ATATATTATCATAGTAACAATATTTAAAAATAAAAAAAAAAAAAAAAAAAAAAAAAAAAAAAAAAAAAAAAAAAAAAAAAAAAAAAAAAAAAAAAAAAAAAAAAAAAAAAAAAAAAAAAAAAATCAGAGGTGGTGGAAGACAATCACCACCTCTCATCAAGAAAATGTGTGTATTATGAATGCATAGAGAGGAAATACAATAGAATTGAAATCCTACTGCCCAATGCTAAGCTCCTTCAAAGGCACAAATGCTCTCTACTAGCAGCTAACTATCCATAATCGTTAATGCCCCCTCATCCTAGTGACCTTCACAACCAATCCACTACTCACTGTCTCACTACCATCTCAACAATTATTTCGTGCTTCCCATCCTATTACTTCAGGAATAAACTCTCCAAAATGTGGGCCTAGTGACTTGCCTGAGTCCACGACTAAGGCCCTAACAGAGACATGAGCCATATACAAATAGGGGTCATAAAAAGGATTTTGTTTCATGTCATGTTTATGCTGAGAAGAATCCTTAATTATGATATAGACATTTCATCTCAACCAATTACACCATAGAGTGGCATAGAAAGCAAAATCCCATTATCCCATAAGCCTTACCGTATTGGTTAATGTATAATAAAATTGGTGAAATAAAAATTTAAGACACCAAGTTACCTGCTTAAGAACAAATAATCGCCGATCAGATAAAGGTGCAGGAATTATATCCCCGTATAAACGTTTTGCCTCCTCAGCTGAAAACTCAATAAATGCAGCCCCATAGTTTATCTGTAAAATAGTCATTTACATATATATTTTACCCATAATGAAATTCAATTAGGGAAAATACATAAGAAAAGGAAAAACAATTGTAAAAGTGCAAAACAATAGAAGTTCACCCATCATGTACCTCACCAATAGACTCTTTAAGAGGTTTCCCCTGCTCCAAGGTTATAAGTTGTGCAAGTTCTTCTTTATGTACCATTAGCAAATCATACCTTGAAAATTGAAGAGAAAATTAAGAGGATGTAACTATTATCACAAAAGAAATACAAATCATGAACTTCCATCATGATAGGTCCAGCTTTCATGCATAGAAACATATGCAGACTTCATCAACTCATGAAATCACAAAAGAAAACCATACCATTTCCTCAAAAATTTGCTTCTTTCAGCAGCAGTGGTTTTGCTCCATGCTACACAGGAAATTTTAGTCATCATAATATTAAGAGTGGTCCAAAAAGGTAGGATTAATTCATCTTTTGCACAAAGAATGACTATTGAACACAAATAAACCAAGAACTAATACATCCATGATATATTAGAAAAGGGTATGATTACGATTGTTAAACTATAAGAATAGAGAGACATTTTTTTCAATTACAGATCACTTTCTAGGCATCACTCTTAACCTTGGCATCCTAGCAAGGCTGGCACCCCAACATTTAACAATCATGTCATCACATGAAAAGTTGTATATAAAGGGGAAAAAACATATACAAAAACATGGGGGGACCAAACCAAACCAAGCTTAAAAACAAACAAACAATGCTACAACCAATCCTATCCTATATTTCTGTTTGTAGCTTGAAATATAGCATACAGCATCAAACTGGGAAGTTTCATACATCGATATGCTGCATAGGCTGCAGAAATTGCATCATTTGTCTCTCTTCCACCCATGCATGCAACATCTACAATAGATTCACCAGTTGCTGGATTATAAACCTGCCATGGCATCGAATGTATAAGATGCTCAAACAATAACACTATTAAAACAAAGAAATTTCAAGTGCAAAAACAGGCAGCAAAGTTACACTACTATCTTCAGCAACATCAATAGACGATGAAGCACCTAGTACATGCTACCCCTCTTCCACTGCACTTTGACAAAAAAATCATTGGAAGAAGAGAGAAAAAAGAACAGCAAGTATACCTTTATGGTTTTTCCATCATAAGCGTCACTCCATTTCCCTCCAATAAGGCCCTGAGTCCTCAGCAGTCCAGAACTATTAAGCTTGGAAGCAACACTCTGTGCATCCACGCTCATCTGTCATTCAAACAAACCTGACTCATGCACAAGTAACAAGAATATCCCAAATAATAGTAATAACATAATAAAGACCCATTTGATAGTCCCTGACAGGCTTAAGTATCATTAATCTGGTCCTCTAATGGCAACTACATCAAAATAGTCATTCAAATATCAATTTTAGGCATCGAACCATTACCAATGCTAGTAAAAAAATCAGATTCAAGTCGTTCATACTTTAAACAAAGAATTAAAGGTTGCAAGCAGTATCATCATTCAAACATGCATTGTCCTGTAATTGAAAATTGTTGACTTCCATAGTAATTACTTTATAAGTCAATCGAAGAGTGATTGATTTCTAAGGACTACACAGTTGAAAATTATTGAACTTTACTTTAAACCCATTAAAAAGGTTAAGGTAAGCATAAAATTCCCGTTATATCAAAATTACCCTCTTGAACAAATGGGTGAAAATATGTACAATACAGGTAAAAAGATTGAAACTTTGTAATCAAATTCATACATCAAGACACACTGAGAAGTGGGTAGGTCAGAAAATGAAAATGGTGCAAAAGTGAAAAGACAGAAAAGGGCTTGCCTTTCGGGTGAGGGGAGGAGAAGAGGATAGCATCTGCATCTGCATCCGAACAGAGAGAAGCTTTGACGATCGCATTGCCATGAAGCAAAGGTTCCGTGCTGCCATGAGTGGTTTTGTCTATTTGCTTGATGAGAATGAATAACAAAAGTGTCACAAATGGGGATGCAAGATTGGCATAAGTTCGTATAAAAACGTGAGAAATGAATGCCACAGATGCGGTGTTAATTGGATCACTACGACCATTCCCGCTAAGTCCGAGATAGACAAGTTTTAGTTGGCTTTCCAGTGGCAAGTAGAAAGTAAGCCAAATTTTGTGGATTACTTTTTTCTTTTTAACAAAAGTTTGGTTATTTATTTAGGTTTAATAATATTTTTTTTCCTAATATTTGTCTGAAGTGGGGAATCAAATCTTGGTTAAGTCCCAGGTAGATACAATGACATCAGGGGACGAAATGCAGTTTAAGTATAATTAATTATACTTAATATATTTATTGATAGTAATAATAATCATTTATATCATTATATTAAAAGTATACATCATTTAATAATTAAAATTTTAATTTTTTTTAAATTAAAAGTATAATTATATTAAAAGTACACATCATTTAAATTTTAACCAAACTTGTTATGTGTTAAGCACTTCTATCAAATCTTCTGAACAAGTTATAGATGCTTAAAAGGGTGTTAATAATAGTTGTTAAAACATAATCACAATCTTCACGTATGAAAATGTAAAAAAAAAATTAAAAAAAAATCTCTACATATGATGTTTTGGTCATGAGAATATTTAATGGGTTGTATACCATCTAAAAGCACAACTGATCATGAGAATGTCTAATAGGTCGTTGAACCATATAGGGCCTTAGCAACCCTTCTAAATAGATCCTTTGAAGTATCAACAATACTCTTCACACATATGATTCTCTTGTCATTAGACCGTCTAATGGGTAATAGATCATCTAATGTCTCAAGAAATTGTCTTGGGGATTAACAGATCGTCTAGGGACTTAACCGTCTAGGGGCTTAACAGACCATTTAATGTTTCAAGTAATCACTATTAGAACATAATCACAATCTTCACATATGAAAACATAAAAAACAAAAAGACAACAACAACAACATAATCTTCACATATAATGTTATTGTCATGAAATCGTCTAATAGGTCATAAACTATCTAGGAGCACAATTGATCATGAGACCGTCTAATGAGTCGTTAGACCGACTAAGGGCTTGACAATCCTTCTAGATAGATCCTCTAGGGTCTCAACAATATTCCTCATACATGATTATTTGATCATTACATTGTCTAATGGGTAATAGATCGTCTAATGTCTCAACAAATCGTCTAAGGGCTTAACAAATCGTTTAAGGGATTAACAAATCGTCTAAAGGCTTAATAGATCATCTAAATGTCTCAACAATTTTTGTACATCTAATAATTAGGGTAAACCAGTATAAAAGCTAAAGTGATTAATGTCTCTTTATTATTTGTGCACTGTATATCTTAGTCATTTGTAAAATGTTTTAGAAAAGCATTTGGGAAGCTCTCATAAAAATATTATACAACACCACTTAAACATCTAATTGATGAATTATCAATATCCTTAATACAACATTTTAGCTTTATTCAAATTCTCCCTTTTCTAGAGATAACTTTTACCTTTTTAATTGATAATTAGTGAAAATAAAACATGATTGCGTTCTTCAAATCACAAAAAATATGATTCACAAAGTATCATAATCTTTATAATTAGTGAAAATAAAACATTAAAACTTTGATTGTTTTTTTTGAAGGTTTTTTTAATCGATTGAAGGTATTTTAATTAATTAAAACTAAGATATGATTCTATATAACTCTCCCATTTTAAAATAAAATTACATGAAATTAAAACCATTCTTTTCGAAATCAATTTATCTTCGGAGAGAGAGAGTCTAAATTAAGTTGAAAAACTTCTTAGAGATTTCTTTCAAAAAAGATGTCATAAAAAAAGTTTCATCTGATTTATCTTTTCTATTGTGCTTAATATGTTTCAATTGATATTGTTCTTGTTTCTAAATTCATTTTAGTTGTTGTATTATATTTATATAAGGTTTGCATGTTTGTTTTGTAATAGTGTTACTAGATGTGAAATCAAGTTTTACAAGGTTAAAATTTAATTTCTTTTGTAGTTTACTTTCACTATTGATGTTTATATATATATATATATATATATATATATATATATTTATCTTGCATTTTTATTGATATTTCAATGTTTCTCATTATTTTCATTGCATATTCTAAACCAAAGTTTGTTATTCAAATGTTTGAAAAAACTATTCTTAGTTAAACTCACATCCATTGAACTCAACCCTTAAAACTAATAAAGGTTTGAGAGGAAGAATGGCTTAATCACAATAGAGATGGGAGCCCAAAAGGCAAGAAAGTTCAAGTTGTATGTTATGAGTATAAGAAGCTTTAACACCTGAGGTTAGAATGTCTAGAGGCTAGGAAAAGCCAAGAGAAACAAAGTCCTTCCTTCAAGAAAGATGTGGAGAAAGTTTTCATGTTGACTTGGGAAGACCTAGACGACTTAGATAGTAAATGAGAAATTGAAGGGAAATTATCAATGTTTGTCTCATGGTCAAAACCTCATCTAACTTCACAATGTGTAACTTTACTAGAGGGGGATAGTGTATTTCAATCTTTACAATGTTTAAGCTCTCACTTCCAGTTTCTTAATGAACATAAAAATGTTTTGACAAAACTTTTAGGGTATAGAAATATTTTTGCAACATTTAAGCACTTTAGCAAATTGAACTCTTCTTCTTTATTTCTTTATGAAAGATAACTTTATATAGGTGCCAAAGAAAAAAGTCATTACAAATACTTTTCTATGTTGAGCAACTTCAACTCATTTGAAAGTTTTCCTTGCGTATGAGCAGCTTGAACATAATTAAATACGCTTCATGCATGCATTAAATGTTATACTCCTCTTAAATCAACATCTCGAAGTTGGTTGAATTTATCGAGACTTAGTCAGAGTGCCTTTATTCAAAATTGTGTAAAGCACTAGTTTATACAGGGCATAAAATCTATTCTAGGGTTGATGTTAAGGAAAAATCTAACATCCGGTAATTTTGATTAAGTGCTGAAAACTACAAAGCATAAAACATGAATCATGCATTGTTTGTAAGATGAATAGTTTCAACAACATATAATGTAAGACACAGGTGTTTCGTCTATCAGACGATAAAATACTATGCAATATTTTCTTATGTCTAATAAAGTACTCTCATGATGCTTATAAAATCAGACGATACATGCAGTTAACATCATTCTACTTGAATACATGCATATATGCATACTTATTCTATGTTGCAGGAAATATCCATTGCTTCCACCTGATCAAATAAATCTATTCAATATAAAGCACAAGTCAACATTAAGATCTCTTGGAGCACGAGTTAAAGTTGTTTTCTTAAGCAATATTTTAACATAAATAACTTTTCAACTTTGACCCAGTTATCTGTCCTGTACGGTTTGTACTTTTACCATGAGATGGTGCAGAAGGTAATGCTACCTAAGAAGATAAAGCATTGTCAGTGATCAAGGACATTGTAAACATGAGCAAATTTAATACAATGATCGTATTCAACCTCATCAAACACAACAAGGACTTAAGAAGAGTTAAGGCCACTTAATTGATAGAAACAATTTCTTACAACTATCTTCTTCTAGCACCTATTTAAAGCTTGTCATCAGGAAGAAGATTAGGAGAGCTGAGGGTGCAATATGTCAAATTATTGCTCAGATGCATAACACTTGTCAGGAAGCAGAAGAGAGAGATCCCACACTTAGAGATTTTGCCACACTTCCGAATCTAAATAAGCTTCATGGAAGACACGAAGAGTGTTCACGCAACTACCTAGGAGAGAGAACTTATCTTTTGTATACGTTGAAAGACATAACTCATTCCTAGAGAGCAAGATGATTTGTACTAGGAGAAAAGGCTTAAAACTTTGTATTCATTTAGAGACGCAAACACTCTCTAGTAGATAGACTATATGAGCAAACAATCATTCAAGCACTCAACCTTTCTACATTAATCAAGAGTGACTGTTTAACAAACAACACTCGTAGAGCCAGGAGTGGCTTGGTAAAGAATATGCAAAGGAATAGCCAATAGTAGGTAAGTGCCTAAAGAATACTCAATTAAGACAAGAGTGACTAGAGTCAAGGATACTCAAGGGATTAGCCAATAGTGACTATGAGCCCAAAGAATACTCAATTAAGTCAGGACTAGCTGGAGTCAAGAATACTCAAGAGGTTAACTAAGAGTGACTACAAACCTAAAGAGTACTTAATTAAGCTAGGGGTGGCTTAAATCAAGAATACTTAAGGGAAAAACTAGAAGTGACCACAAACCTAAAGAATAGTTGCAATATACTTCGTAACATTAGTCTGCGTGATGAAACTTCATCATTGTTGTTTCACGAGCAAATTAAAAGAATTCTAGTGTTGATCGCCTAACGTAGTACTAGACCATCTAACACCAAAGAGATGATAGTATAGATAGAGGAAAGTTAATCCCAAGTCGTCTCTCAACGAATCCAATAGTAAATTCAGTAAATCAATATTCACTACTTATCTGTAGCAAGGAAAGTTAGTAATAACAATAAAGGAAATATAGGGATTCTGAGGATTGTTATGCATAAATAAAAAAAGATGATTTAAAAATAACAAAGAGAATAGATTGACTCTCAAGTTTTTTCACAAAAAAAAAACAAATTCTTGGTTTTCTTAAGATTATTATCCTACAATTCTCTTTAAATAGTTGAATTCAACCAAACAAGTGTAAATCAAATTCAATAAAATCTTATCAGCAAAACATGCATCTACTGGTATATTTAGTATCTCACCTTATCTCCAAGTGTCTACTTAATGAGATGTATATCTTTTATCTCTTGACTAAACGTACAGAAATTGATTAAGACTAAGCGAATTAACTAAGAAATCTAATCAAGAAAAATAATTGAATTCTCAACAAGCGTTAAAAAATAATTACTTTTCCAAAAACATAGAATTTAAAAAGATCAATAATACAGAACAAGAGAATGTAAAGAACAAAACTTTATTTAAACAGAAACCTCATAATTCATCGTAAAATCACAAGAGAATCAACCCAAAGGAGTCTAGCCTTCCATGACGAAAGTACAAGAATTACAAAAGAAAATAAAACTATAGTTTATGTTATGGAACAGTGTATGTCCTTCATGCCTTCTCCAATCTATATCTATAATCTTATTTTCTTTAAGAAATTAACTCAGAATTAATTTTCAGATATTGTTCTTGCAATTATCAAATGTTTCCTCATGTGTCAAAGATTAATTTTGTCAATATATTCTTTTTAGTAAATTTGTAGATTTTCCATCTCCCAATTTCTTTCAAATATTTTGTTTCCAAATTTTATTCCATATACCAGCTCATGATAATTGGATCTGCTGCAAAAGATATTGCAGAATATTTGAAGGAGATTTTTTCTAAATTAAGTAAGAATTTCAGAGGATAATTTTTATAGAAAATATAAATAATATGATGGCAAAAGATTTGATTAGATTTTGAAGCCCATAGAATATCTGCAAATAATTATAAATATGAAAAGTAAGAGAATATGCTTAAAATCCAAGTTTAACCAATAATCTCAATTAAGATCCAATTAATCCTGATTAGGTAAATCTTATTTAAAATAATGAATTTATTTCCTATTACAGTATAAGAAAGTCAAGGTTAAATACTCTAAGTGTGAATAAAAATATACTCATCAAAACTTAATCCATTGATTGAGAATTGGATGTAGATTATTGTGTGTATTTCTCTTTTACCTAATCTATCTACATTACATGTTATTATTGTTTGTACGAACTTAGGAAAGAGAGTTATTATGAAAACACGTATTTGATAATTATTCTTTATTTAATCATTACAATCAAAGTTTAACTTGCATCTACCATGATCCATGAGATGCAAAATATAGGATCTAATCATTTGTTAATAGTCAATGAGAAAATGATCTTAGATAAGTGACTAAGTGGAGTGCTAATGGCATCTAATATGATGCATAAGATGAAAGAGTTACAATCTCTTTGTTTTGATAAACTAAACCATCTTTCGAGTACCGTTAATCAGATGATTTTTGTGAAATTTTTTTAAACTTGATTAAAACACAATTCAACCCTCTCTTCTTGTGTTTTTCCTTGTTTTCATAGTTAACAAAAGCAAGTGCTAAGGAGTTGTTAATGCAAAGCAACTTTAACTCATTTTCAAAGAGATTGATGATGTGCCATAAACTTTCATGAATCTTCTTGGTAGATGTAAGAAATGAACACTCTCTGTAATATAGAATAAGCATATAAATATTCATGAAGTACCATGTTGGCCTAAGTAGATGCATTTATTATTTTAGAAAACACTTTGCTTATTCCACTTAAAAAGATATTGCACAGTGTTGCATCATTTGATAGACATAACATTTGTGTTTTACATTATCTGTTGTGAACAAAAGACTTTCTTCATTCAGACGAAGAATAACCATATTTTATGCTTTGTAGTTTATTAACACTTAATTAAAACATGGCTTAATCACAAGCTTCTAGTATTGGTTGAAGCATTGCACTGATTGTATCTAAGGCAACCTTTAGACATAAATTTTAAACAGAACAAACATTTGTCTTGTTGATTTAGGATAGAAAACAAAGGAACATGAAGCAAAGATCACTAAAAAAGTATGTAGAGTCTGAAATGGGTAGAAGTATAAATTTTGTAATTTGCTTAATGTAGCTTGAGAGGGAGGAAACAAAAAAATACATAAAGAGAATTAATGGAAACGTGTGGGGATGAGTAAAAAACTTGTTTTTAGGAGACAAGCTAGAGGTATGCGTAGACTAATAGAAGAGCCCTTAATAAAGGTCCAACCACAAGGACAATGACCAGAAGAATTCAAGAAGAGTGGGACTCAGCTAAACCCGACAGAGTAAAGCTCTTATCAACTTGCACTAATTTGTCTATAAATAGTAATGTAGTTTAGTTTTCCTTTTTGTGCCATGTATTGGGCCTCCATATTTTTCTTTTGAGATTTGTTTAGTAGGAGCAAAAATAGTGTATAGAGTCACCTAGAGCTTCAAATTGGGCTTCATTTAAGCTTATTTAAAACCCTAGGCAACTTAGGGCATCAAGAGCAAGCATGGAACGTCACACTTTATGCATGTCCTCAATGCTTTAAGTGTGACTTGGCTCATGGCACAAGATCCACCACTGCCACCCCCTTCCATTGATCACTTGACAAGTGTCACATGACCATTGGTTGCTCTATATCTAGAAATTTTAAATTGGAATCCACTCACTTTTGACTCTAAGTTGGCTGACTTGGGAGGCTATAAACTCATGTATTCCAATCCTTAAAATTTAGCTTGAATGAGTATAGTGAAGTGCTAAAAATTTTCCAATCCACACTTGCTTGAGCTCCTCTCTAGGTTAGCACATCTTGCATAGCCTAGAACCTTTGAAGAGTAGGCCTAATCTCTCTTCTATTTCTCTCCATTTCTACAACACTTCCTCCATTGAAACAAATTGTCTTCCATGCCTTGAACTGCTCCAATTCCGCTTCCAATTCTCCATCCATCTACGGTTTCAAGATTCACGCTCAACCATGCCTTGGAGGTTCATTATGGATTATAGATCCATCTTAGATCACACAATGACCAATGCTCTGGATCTTTCTTCAATAGATTTTGCATCTTTAAGTGTCTAATTGAGGTTCTCTTGTAAAGAGGTGAGGCACATCATCTTCTTCTTCATCAACTTTCATCTTCTCCATTTCTTTGTACAAGGAGAAGTGTAGACATGTGTGTTGGCGATCAAGCTTGAGAAAGAACTTCGTCTTCTCAATGAAGCTTGGATGCATAAAACCATAAGCAATGAGAATGCTTGAGGCACATTGTTTGTACAACTTAATGACGTTTAAACGTCTATGTTGTTTTTGTAGTAGCACTTAAAGCATCGTTCGAAGTTCAAACATATCAACATGATATTTCCATTCTTCGTATTCTTCACATTTTTCTAGATGGATAAGTTCATGATTACAAATCTAAGAGAGAAAAATGTTAACTTTTACTCTACAACAATAATATCTATCAAAATGAATCAATGTTAATAAATTAAATTTATCCTATTAATCTAGTTTGTAACTTTACAAAAGATAAATTTAATTTTGTTTTAGGATATGAAAAATTAAAATGAAAATATTTAAAGATGAGAGATTATATGAAATCTAATTGAATAGATAAAACTCTAAATGTTAATTAAGTAAAATTAAATAAGAAAGACTCAAATTATTTTTTACATTAAAAAATGTTATATCATAAGATAAAATTATTAAAGCCTATATAAAAATATGTAAATACAAGTACAGGAAAAACGTTTTTTATAGCTATAAAAGAAATTGTATTTTTCAATCAAACACCTAAGCTGAACACAGTAATTTTGAGTCCATTTTCAAACTAAGAACCCGTTTGAAATGAAACCTCACAGATGAATCGAACGAATTTTGATAATGACTCAGAGTGATTAAAATCTTTCATTTATCAGCCAATAACACAAATTTAACCAAAATACAGATAATTAAGGAAAATGTACTGCTATAAAAAATAATATGTAATGGTGATTATTTGAGAAAGTCTACCACATAGATGGGTTAAATATAATTTGTAGTCTAAAAAAAAATAATTTTTATTCAAAATAATAGAAAAATAAGTTTAAAAAATTCTTTAACTATTTAACACCTGTACATTATTTCACCGGATCTGCAACGAGTTTCGAGTCTCTAAATTAATTCCACACACTCAATTGTAAACTGGTTTTTTATTCATGCATCCCATATAAATAAAAAAAGACAAAAATATCTTCCCTTAAGCAGCCTTCACTCTACTTTAGTTTTCGAATGGACTTTTGAGAAGAGGAAAAAGAAGAAAGACCTCATGTCATATATATGTTTTGAAAAATTTTATTTTAGACATTCTGTTATAGAAAACTCAGAATATTTTCATGTGTTTTAGAAAGGCCTGAAAAAGTTATTTAGAAAAATTTGTTTTATAGAACTTATGATATATATTCTGAAAAGTTTATTCTATAAATTGAGGTTTTTTCAAAATATATTTCATATGATTTGAAAAATATTTCCAAAAATTTAATTATAGAAATTTTATTTTAAAAATTCTATTTTAAAGATTATGTTTCAAAATTTTTGAAAGGGTGTTGGAGAAGAAGGTAAAAACAGATCTTGGTCAAGTCACTTCCACGTTAATCAAATACATTATAAAAAAAAGTTAAGTTTAAATTTGAATAAAAACGTAATTAAAATTTCTCAAGTCTTACCCAAATGCACCAAAACAAAAAGCGTGCGTAATTGCATTGTAGTTATTTTGAGTGTCTTTTGTGGGCACCTTCGCGTTCTTCATCTGTGTGTCTCTTTTCTTCTTCAATTCACAGCAAAGTTAGAGAGAGCGCAAGGGAAAGCAGCCAAACACGATTGCCACTTCTCTAATTCCCAATTTCTCATTTTCACTCCGAATTGCGAGGGTTTTATTGGAATCGAAAGGTCTCTGATCGATTCTGATTCGGAAAATGGCTTCTTCGAGCGCAGCCGGTGCTGGATCCACCGATCCCACTGCTGCAAGAAGGAACACCAAGCGACCCAAGTGTAATGCACCATGAATCTCTCTGATCTCTCGTCGTTTTTTGCTTTTTTAGCTCCATTTTCAGCGACCCTTTTCTCTTTTTTGTAGAATTTTATGGTTTGTGATGGGAATTTCGTAATTTTTTATTTGAGTTAAATTGAGTATGTGTTAGGAGGAAAAGGGGTTTTGGGTTTTATTGAGGTGCTTGTGAAGGGTGTGTCGCGTGTGATAGTTCCCGTGTTAGTATTTAGTGCCTGAGAGTTCCTAGATCGATATACCCTTATAGGGTTTTATTCATGAAGATATGATACTTTGTGGAAGCTAGTGTCCATTTTTTTTTTTATTTCATATGAATTTTTGGGAGTCGGTGTTTGTGTCACAAGAGGTTTCTGATGTGCATATTGGGTGTTTGTTGACCTAATGGAAGAGTTCTATGCAGTTAGATAGTGTGTGATGATTTGACTACAGTGTTTTTGTTTCTTTTGTTGTTTTATCTACCTACAGAGAACTTAACTGATTAGAGTTCTCTTTGAAAATATAATGCCTTTCAGATTCGAAGTTTACCCAGCAAGAACTTCCAGCGTGTAAGCCAATTCTCACACCACGAGCGGTAATACTAACTACTACTTTTTTGTAATTCACTGCTCGTGACTATATGTGTACCTAAATGCTTCTCGAGTCCTTTTTTGTGTCGTTGTTTAGCTGGTACTTAATTAAGTTTTTTCCATGCAGGTTATTTCAGCATTCTTGCTTGTCAGCATTGTATTCGTTCCTATTGGAGTTGCTTCGCTAATTGCGTCGAGGAAGGTAGTGTTGAGTGCTGCAAATTTGGTGACGTTATGCTTATAGTTGTATATAATGCTGAATACAACTTTCATTTTCTTGTGTCTGTCAGGTTGTTGAAATTGTTTATAGGTATGAATCAAAATGCATACCAGATAATGTTACTGACAAGGTAGCATACATTCAGAGTTCTGCAAATAAAACATGCAACATAACACTAAATGTAAATCTCCTTCGCACCTGTTTATCCATTTCATTTACCTCACATCTTTCTATTAAATCTGTTCCCATGATTGATAATAAATGGAGGTCACATTGAGGCAATCTTTTCTTTCCTTAAACTATTTTCTTTTGAAAAGGTGCACAAGCATATGAAGTCACCTATTCATGTCTACTATCAGCTTGACAACTTTTACCAGAATCATCGCCGGTATGTTATAACCCTTGTCTTTTAATGCTTCAGACATTCTTTTCAACTGTTTCAAATCCACATTTACAAAGTGAGGGAAAAGGGTCCTTTTATGAGACAAGGATATCATGGCTCTTTCTTCACCAGTTCTTGCAAATATTTATTTGATGGGGGGACTCCCCAGAAACTGATGCTTATCCTCTGTCTTTTTTTATGATGCTTCTTCTCTCAAACTTATTCTCATCTATTTAACAGTTGTGAAATTTTATAAACCTAATGTAAAACTGATTTTCCAGTTTTACTCTATACTCTATATCATAGTAGGTAAATCCTGGATAGCAGTGTGGAGCAGCCTAGCCTGAAAAATGCCATAATGGTATAGGTATAACAGCTTGGACCATCCTTACACCAAAATAATGACCATAGTGCATATAGTCATACAACTTAATCTGTTGTGTTTCACATAATTTTAACTCTTGAATAGTTGTTTAATCCACTCAAGGTTCTCTGTTCAGCTTCTGCACTAGACCAAACAACATTTTGTTTCTTGCTCCTTCGGGAAATAAGTTTTCCGCCACTAAATACTCCATATCTAGTAGTAGAACCTATTTGTAGGGCATCCCGCCCAATCAACATCACAATAACCAAAAACTTGGATGTTTTTATTATTCTCATGTAATAATCCTTGTCTAGGAGTCTTTTTGATATATATAAGAATGTGTATGACAACATTCCAACAGTCAATCTCAGGATTCCGCGTAATTTGACTAATTCCAACTACAAAAAAAGATCAGGTCTTGTGATTGTGAGGTAAATGAGTTTCCCTCTTTCCAAACAGAAAAAAATGTCTTCAATGATCTTAGAATTTCTAAGATATTCCTGTCAACTGATTGCCATGAAACACATAAATGGATGGTCAGTTTTTGCCACTGAGGTTTTTCTTAGTGACATCCTTCTCGAAATGGTCATGGTATCATTGACCAAGTTACCATAACTCCACGGATGCAAACCAAACTAATAGTTTTTCCAGTTGAGCTTTACTGTGGTCATAGTAGGAGTAGCAAAAAAAGTAGAAGCCATTGTAAAGAGAAACAATTTTCTTGAGCATGACTCATTCTCTTGCAATAAGTGCATTCTCTTGCATCTGTGACCACTTCATCCTTCTCTATTTCCATGGCCTCCTTTTCTGCAAAAAATACCATGTAGATGATTCAGCAAAATCATGAAAAATTTCTGCAGGTAAGAATTTGAACACGAAACAATTGTGTTGTTAGGCTTTCCATAATGATGGAATTTCTTGACAGGTTAGGATTTGTCCCAAACATGATCAAAATCTGGAAGCATGAGACGAAGAATCGTAACCGAATAGGACTTATCCAACCTCTTAATCTCTTCCAAGGAATCAACTTCTAAAAACATATTCAATTCTTCAGGAGCTGATTCATGATCTCTTTGTTTGAAAGATGCTAATTTATGAGCAGAGTCATACAGACATGAATATCATTTGGAAAAAATAATACTCTTAGCCTTCTTCCCAAAAGAGTGACAGGATTTGAATGCTCTAAGATGTCCCAATATATTGGGTTCCACAGATTGTCGCAAGGCACAAAGCTGAATATCCATCTTTTTCCACTATTTAACTGTCAGGTGGAATTTTACTACCATCTTCCTGCACATGGTCATGAGAACCTTGGCCAATAAATCACAATTCAACTGATGCAAAACCAAGACAAATAATTTTTGCCATTAAGCTTATTTAAAGTAATTGTGGGTGATCCCAAAAATAAGTGGGCAAGTCCAGATGCCATTGCAAATTAGAAACAAATATTACAGGGGTAAAGAAGGAACTTTCAAAGTGTTCAAATGGGGCCCAAACTTCAATAAGTGAGAAAGGAGGAAAATGAGGTTGGAATGGGGACAAGAGGGCTGATGGGAGCAATGGAGGCAGAGTAAAATCGTTCCAGCAAACTGGAAGGTGGCACGTGGACTACATACGCCTAGGTTGTTTGGAAAGATGTTACACATGACAGCGTGTGAAGAGGATTATGCCTCTGTGCTCAGTTGGTTTTCCATCGCTCAGAGACACTCTAGATATGTACATTGAAAAAGTTGTGGTTTCTTACGCAATGGACAACAACAGATGATGATGGTGACTACTGCGTTAGGTGTCTCTCCACAAGAATACAACCATGTGGTTGTCAGAGAGAAACAATAGTGGTGGCCAGCAACGGACAATGATGGAATCACATAACAATAAAAAACAAAGCAAGATCAACCTGCAAAGATAACTTGAGATAGAGGTATAGGAAAATATGCTTTAGAGAGTAATTCATCTCTTAGCTCATTCATTCATTTATAGGAGTTCCTTAAGATAAACAAAAAAGTAATGCTTAATCCTACACGTATAGCTCAGATAGGTGATACTAGGCATAAGTTAACCTAATTCTAACAAGTTAACCCATCTAAATAAGTTACACAATTCTGACGAAGTTGCAACTATCATTAAATATATTTAAGTTGTAATGCTACTGTGATTCTGTTATGTGACGTCTAGAACTATGTGGAATTGTTAGATAACAAATTACTATTTATTATTTTATGGTATGTAATGCATAGAGACGTCCACATATCTGGTGTTTTCCCCCATATTTATCTTATATTTGAAGTACTTTGCCATTTTAATGTCTTTGATTGGTTGTTTTCCTCTATTGTTTTCAGTCTTAATATATTTTCTTATAAGCATGCCAATTTTGTTTACTTTAGATATGTTAAAAGCCGAAGTGATGAGCAATTGAGGGATCCTAATGATGAGAACTCCACAAGTGCGTGTAAGCCTGAAGATACGGCCAATGGAAAGGCAATTGTACCTTGTGGTCTTATAGCTTGGAGTTTATTTAATGACACGTACAGTTTCTCCCGGGACAACAGGAATTTGGAAGTGAACAAGGAAGGCATCTCTTGGAAGAGTGATAGAGAGCACAAATTTGGAAAAGATGTTTTCCCTAAAAACTTCCAGAGTAGTGCTATTAGAGGTGGTGCAATCCTCAATGAATCCATACCAGTGAGTATTTTTTTGAACTTATGTTTTGATTGGATTAAACTTCTATCCTCAAGTAACCTTTCTTCATAAGGTTCAGACATGTACTTAGATTTTAGCCTTTATTTACCCTTGCATGTGCTTGTGTTATGCATGTATCTTTTAGTTTATTTGTTGTTGCTGCTACTACTGCTCTTTATACTTCTACTTGTATTCATAATATATATATGGAAGTGATTTTTCACGTGGCAAATTATTCCACTGTTTCACATATCTTTCACAGTTTAATATAAAAAATTCAATTACTTCCCTTGGTATTCTTATGTTCCATCTTGTGATTAATCCAAGTATGGTCTATCAATGGGATATGTAGCTAACTTTTTGGAATGTTTTATGGAACAGTTGAGTAAGCAGGAGGATCTTATTGTCTGGATGCGAACTGCTGCTTTGCCAACTTTTAGGAAGTTGTATGGAAGGATAGAGGAGGATCTGAATGAAGGTGATAGCATACATGTAATACTGCAAAATAACTATAACACATACAGTTTTAATGGCAAGAAAAAGCTTGTACTGTCAACTACTAGCTGGCTTGGTGGGAAGAATGACTTTCTGGGCATTGCTTATCTCACCGTCGGAGGATTGTGCTTCTTTTTGGCTTTGGCTTTTACCATTGTATATTTTGTCAAGCCAAGGTAAATACTTGAAATCCTCTGTATTGCTTTTGGGTTCAGACAATGAAAGTTCATTTCGTAGAGGGAAAATTCATGGACTAGGATATGCTAATTTAAAGAGGGCCTGCATCTGTTTCTGTCTGTGTCCAACTATTTAAAATCCGGATCTTTTGGATTGTATGAAGAAGCAGTTTAGGATCTTCTTGTTCTTAGCTCTTTTTTTCAAATATGTTTAAAAAATTTATAATTATGATTTGTAAAAAAAGCAAAAGCCCCAGACTACCTGTTTTAATGCTTTTATCATGAGTTATTTTACATTTTTCTTTTTATTTTCTTGTTCTTTTTCTAGAAGTACTTACTGAGAATTAAAATTCACCAATGCTTCAACGGCCACTTGAAGAAGCAATTTTGAAATATTATTAACTCCTAACCTATCTTTTCATCTTTGTAGGCAACTTGGAGATCCCTCATATTTGTCATGGAATAGAAATCCAGGAGGGCACTGATCAGAGAAACTCATCATGCTTGTTTGTCATTTTCCATGGTTACAGGGCTCTAGGTTATTCTACAAATGGGGTTGTAGTTTTTGTACATGAATGTTACCCAATTAATAGTAGCACTTGCCACTTTAGGTGTTCTTATCCTCGTGTCCAAGAAAACAAAACACTTTTTATTTTATTTTATTTTTTTTTCTGCATGAGAATTGTATTATGTTGTATGCCCCCTCATAATATAGCGTTCAAGTATATGTTCTAGATGCATTTCATACAATCTGGAAAAAATTAGTGGTGCTCATAGTTTGGTTTGAGAGAGAAATTAAACCTGGAAAAAAAAAAATTAAAGCTGAACTGAACTGTTTATATGTTAGTAAACTAGTTCTTTATTAAAAAAAGACTAAAAATATACTATTATACTTATGACTTCACCAATTGCTTTTTGTCATCGATTTCTTCCGTTGGTGCATGGACAATACTTGCATATATAGAAAGAAAGAGAAAGGTGGATGTGGTAATAAAAAGTGGTTTGACAATCAATCCAACAAAATTTCTAAAAGCTGCTACAACTTGAGAACTGTTGCGATCTCCCATTATGTTTGGATTAGTCTTTTCAAAAGGATTTTTAAAAATAAAATAAATAAATTTCTTTACAAGTTTAAATTAATATATATATAAATTAATCTGTAGAATTCCTTTTACATATTTTTATTTGATGTATAAGTTAATCTCAGTTTTGGAGGTGTTATTTTTATTTTTTATGTTTTTTACATTTTGTTTTCTTATAGAAGGAAGAGCTTGTTCAAATATACTTGTAATTTGTTTGCCTAAACCTCCACCACGGATTATTACTCAAAAATCAAATTCGGCAAATATCAATTTGGGTAATTTAACGTCGAATGCTAAGTGGAAATTGTAATTAGCCTTTATCCTGAAACATACAAAGAATTAAAAGAAAGAGAAGAATGAGAAAAGAAAGAAATCTAAATTGGAGAAGTAAAAGAACTTTGATTTTCAAATTGCAAACTACAAAACTGTAAAATGGAGGATTAATGTGATCTAATTCTAAGAGAAAGTGTATGTTTGTATGTCTATATACGTGTGTATGTGGGCATTAAGAGGTTAAGATCCTCTGTATAAAGAAAATACCACACTTTAACAAATCCTAAAATTACATTTTACAAGTGAAAAGAAGAATTTGTTTAAGTTTGCAACATTGAATTGAACTTTTGGATCTCTTAACGTCCAAACGAGCTTTTACTCTCACTAAAAAAAAAATGTAGTAATATCTCTTAGGTTTCCAAAAAGTTCAAGAACATCCAAATCTTGAGTTTTGGAGTTTTAGATATGATAAGTGCACGACATAGTATCAAAGTGGGTTTAGTTATAATAATGAAGTAAAATTTACAATTTACACTATTAAAGCTCATTAGAATATATCAAACTTAGTCTGTGAAAAGTGAAATCTTAAAAAGGTTAGTTTAGTCCAAAATATGTTTTGAAAAATGACTTCTAAAGTGATGTATGTGCAAAGTCATTTACTATAAGAATGGGAAGAGTGAGGATACATTCCAGGGTCATGGTTATCTAACATTGTCATGTTTATTGTCTCATAGATAACATTGCAGAGCAAGAAGTCAAAATTCCTACTAAAACCTCAATTCTATCATGTGGGACCTCAAATTTATTCATCTGACTTCGGACACCAACTTTAATTACACACAATCCTACAAAAGTAATATTCAATATGTTATTACATACAAAGTCATTTCTTATCACAAGCAACAACATGTTAACTCAATAAAATTAATTTCTTACCACACCATAAAGTCTTAACAACATGACCAATATAGCTAATTAGCAAGGATACACATATTGGTCTCTTGAGAAATGCTTCTAAATTGTGTGCAAGTGTATCCTCTCTATACACATTATCATCTGCATGACCTATATCGGAGGGCCTATCGCAATCTCTCTTATGAATAAAGGTTGTAAGCCTCTGATGATCAATGGGTTGAGAGACATCGCCCCTTGTCCTATACATATCTATCCAAGATAAAATACAAGACGTTAGAATATAAAAAAAAAAATACACTGTGTCATATAAAATATATCTTCAAATTGTGCAATCTAAAAATGTATTCTAGATTTCACAATCTATAACTGCATCCGAGATTTCAAAATCCAAATTTGTGAACAAAATTGCAAAAAAGAAGATTTTATAAAAAAAATTATAATATAGAAATATTTTCCAGATTACATGATCCAGAATAAAATTCTAAATTACATAACCTATCACATAATATCCATTTTTTATACTCTCAGATTGGTTAATTCGTAACCATATCCCATATTAAATAATTTAGGATATTATAGATCATCAACCAATTTGAAATGCCAAAAAAGCTAAAAATGCAAAACAGAGACTAGCAAAACAATAAAAATCAGTTTATGGTAGATACAACGGTGACTATACAAAATGAGCCAAGTGTTTGCTCCTACAATAACACTCAAGATGGCTATATGCTTAGTGTGGAGATGAAAGTAGAAAGAATGAAAATAGAGTGAAAGATACCTATAGTGAAAAAAAGATAATTTAAACTTTTCTTACATTCAAGGGAACTATAAATATCTAACCAAACTACAAATATATAATAACTAAATTAACTATAAATATAAGAAGTACATGAAGATGTTGTGAACAATTTAAACTATAAAAAGGGTTTAGTATAAAACTCAAATATAAAATAACATTTTTTTCATGAAAAATAGATATTTTTTTATAAATGAAATAAATATTATATAGATTTAGTTAAGTCATGATTGGATTATAAAAAAAAAATTATCACCAAGTCGAAGACTTCTATTTTCTTTTTTATGACATTGAAGTCTCAATTATTGATAATTTAATATTTTTATTTTTAAAAATTATTACACAAGTGATGAATTTTTTTTTTTAAGAAATTGTTACTTTAAGTCATGATTTCAATTTTCCTTTGTCTCTTTAATTTTTTTATTCATATATGGATATTTTAATTTATAAAAGTGTAATTAATTTTTTAAAGATATAGTAATTTATAAAGTAATTCTTAATATATAAATTGAAATTATTGATGTAATTAATTTAAAAAATGATTTATTTATTTTAACTATAATAGTGTTATGTTTAAATATAATGTTTAGGTATTTAACTCTTTGAGATATAATTATTTTCTTTTAAGATGACAAATTTTTAATTAATTATTTTAATTTAGACTTAGATTGATTATCTAATTAAAGTGGTATTTTTGTCATGTAATTTGAAACAGTAAAACAAAATTGTAATAAATTTGTCGGTATCGATTTCGTTTAAATTCTCACTTATGTGTATTAATAATATTTTCCAATTATTTTTAGTTTTATTTTTCTCTTTTATATCATATGGTAAAACTTCACTTTAATTGCATAAATAATATGTACTTAAATTAAAAATTAAAAATTTATTATCCTAAAAATAGCTAATTACACTATTAAAATTTTAAATAGCTAACCGTTATTTTTTAAAAATAAGAATATTATAACTAACAAAATCAGAATAATTTTTCTAATTAGTTAGATCACTAGTTTTAATTTGCATAAAATTATTATTAAGTGTTGAGTTCATCAAAAGAAATAAAATTGTTGTTAATTAAGTTGCGGTTTAGAAAAATTAAAATTATCATTTAAGCGGTCAATTCGGCATTGAAAAATCATTAAAAGAATTATAGCCTCGATATTTTATATACTAATTCAGATTACTTTTGGAGTAGTTTAGCTTAAAATTGATTTTTTTTAAACACAGTCTAGCGAAAAGAAAATACCATTTTTAGGTTTACTGAGAGCTATGATGGATGATAGGTCTCCAATTTTAAAAATAAGAAAATAAAAAGCACACTTATATAACACGTATCCCTTATTGTCAAGAGATTATATTTTACAACAAAATGATTCATTCAGTGGAGAATACTTTATTTGAAAAGACTATAGGGTAATTATCTTTGACTTATCAATTTTATCTTCTCTTTTTTTTGCACTGTTTGTGGAGGTGTGCCGAATATTAATCTGCATTGTTATATGTGAAATGTGAACAATACTAATCTGCACTGTTATCACTGTGGTCAGAACTGAAGTTATAACTCCCAACAGCGTTTGGCACATTTATCATTGTTCTCAGAAATTGGTTTAGATGCATGTGGTCCTCAATTCACCCTGTGCAAGTTGTATAATTATGATAATCTTATTTAAACCTTTTAAGAGAAAATGGTTGCAGTTAGTTTTTTTTTTTCTTTTCTTTTTTTCTAAATACGGGTATAGACAATTTTTATTTCATATATCTCTTAATCAAATATAAATATATAAATATATTAGGAATAAACCTTACACTTCTAAAATAGATATGAATCATAATCATGCTTAAAAATATCGGCTTAAATATCATCTAACATGTTATGTATATTAAGAAAATATATTAAAATAATATATCAAAAATTAAAATTTATATGTATAAATACATGAAATCATATCAATAAAATAATATATAAAATATTTTAGTAATATTTAACTTACAATAACTTTATACAATAATAAAAAAATAAAAAAGAAAAAAAATTGTATAGGAGGGAAGGATGGTGGTGGATTATACTTTTTATTAAAGGTGATGAATGACCTGCATGTATGTTAGTCAGATGTATTGTTCACTATCTAATATTAGATATTTATACACATTATTTATACATTATTTTTATAACTATTTATATTTTTTATTTGAACAATTTTATTATTTAATAAATAAAAATACATTTTTTATTTAATAAAATACATAAGTATACAATCTTTTTATTCAAGTGTATCTATATAGTTTTGTTACTTAAAACTATGAAATACAATCATGCTTATAAAATTAAAAGTATTTTTTTAAGATTATTAGTATATAGACATATATATATAAAAGAAAAAGAGACATAAAATAATCTTCATTATGTAAAATAAATATATAAATGTTATATATCTATAGATATAAATCATATAAAAGATACTATCTAAGTCCATTTCATCCAATAATATTTGTTAAAATGATAAATCATCAAATAGATTTTTGAAAGTATGACTAAGCCTATTTCATCGGACAATATTAGTCAAAATGATAAATGATCGGACCGGTTTATTGTCAATTTAGTCTCTTAAAATAAAAAGAAGTTATAAATATATCTCTAAAATAAAATAAAAAATTATCTCAATTTCGTCTTATCATTATTGATCATGAAGACTTATTATATGAAGTTTTATATTAACTTTAAAGGGTGGATGATTGAAGCGGCATCCAATCAAATAAATACAGTACTAAGAAGTGATTCTTAGGTCATGTTCCAAGAACATAGTTTCCTGTCAAAAGATTAAATACACAAAGAGAAAAGAGGGGGTTTCATGAAATAATTGAATTTAATAAAATAAAAACCAACAACCGAATTAGATTTCCTTAACCGAATTAAATTATCTATTAGATTGCAGTCCGCTTATCACAGTATACAAAAATTCATGCTCAACTTAGTGAATTCTAATTCCAACCCGAATTAATTAACTAAGCGAGAATTAGCACAAGTTTTTCTTATGCAAATTAAGCAGTCACATACATCATTCATTCCATCCCAGCAACCCGTGACTCACTCCATTAAGCAACATGAACAGAGACACGAATTTCATATTAATTGAAACATTAAGCATGAACCAGTAAACACATTAAGCACAAAAGTAAATTGATGAAGAGTTAAGAGACGAAGAGAGCAAAAATAAAACAACAGCAACCTCAAAGCTTCATTGCAATACGAATCAAAAGGATAACCTTATAAATTTTAAATTTGAATAAAGCAAACAGAGATTAAACGCAAAACATAATTAAAATAGGAAACGAAAATGAATTAAAATAGAAAACGAAATTGAATTAAAATAGAAAATGAAATTGAATTGAAACAAAAACAAAACTTAATTGCAATTGTAGAGAAAAGAAAATAAATACAGAACCATTTTTTTCCAGAGAGAAAACAAACTGAATTCCAAAAGCAGAGAATAAAGAATTGTATGCTTTTTTGTTCGCCTCCACTCTTTAACAGACGGCTATACCTCAATAAGTTCTCAACACTAAACTTAATGGACCCAAATTTTTTTAATTCTGGTCCAACGAATAAAAACTAAAATAAAATCTGAAAATAAAAACTGATAATGTGGCAGCTCCTCTTCAATTCCAGAGTTAATTTTCAAGCTCAATAAAATTCCAAAGCTGTCCTGAAAATAATAATAAAATTAGCTTAGAAAATCCGAATTAAATAAAATTACGTATTTCTGGTAAATGAAGCCCAAACAGTGAAATTGAGAAAATAATAGGCAGTTAAGCACAAATCACTAATCAAAATAGGTACAAAAAGACAAGTAAATAAGATAAAATAATGACTCATCAGTGGAGGTTGAATAAAGGTATTTAAAAACTTTTAGTAAAATTTTTCATAATTGATAAACATTGATTTTTGGTTGATTTTGTGCGGATTTTGTGATTGATTCTGTTAGAAATTAGGTTGATTTTGTTATTAATTCAATTTAGATTTTATTTTATTTTCTTTTATTATTGATTTTGTTATTTAATGCGTTTTATTGTCGAAAGAGAAAATTTGTTGAGAATTAGGTTAATTCTGAAGGGAGAAAGAGAATAGAGGCGCCGAAATTGAGGAAAGGAGTAGAAAAGAAGAGCGTAAGTGACTTTACGCTTAAGCTAAAGACATAGCCTGGGTTAAAACTCACTTAACGTCCATAATAAGCAAAGGCCTAAATCGAAGATGTCGACGCTACTGAAGGCGTGACTTTGACCTAATTCAAGAGGCGAAAGTTATAAAAGGGAGGCTAGGGTCAAATGTAGGAGAGGCTCACTACTCACTCATCACCTCTATTCATGGAGATCTCTTGGAGGCCGCCGTCATCAAGCTCCATTCTTTTCTTTTTCTTTTGTATTTTCATGGCTACCATGCGTAGCTAACTTCCTTTCTCTTGGCATTGAATGTAATTTCTCACTTCAAATGCACTCTTAATTCTATTTTTATATCATTAAATCCAAAAACCTTTGTTTTACGTTTCATTATATCTTGTTTATTTTAGATTTCTCATTGTGACTGGAAAACACTCTTTGGAATTGGAACTAAACGTAAATGTATTACATGTATAAGTTTAGGGATGAATTATAGTGTAATGACTGCTTATAACAACTGATCTTAATGTTGATTAGGTTATTCTAGCAACTAGGGATAAAAGTTAGGTAATTTAGTTTATGAAATTTAATGCTAGAGGAATCAGGTCGAAAAGACTTTTATTTGCGCAGATTGGTAATTGGAAAATATGATATTAAATTAGGTTAAGAGTGTATGCGAAAGAGAATATTACGTTTCAATCCCGATGTTTTTTTTATTATTATTAAACTCACATTTTTATCATTCATTGCTTTATTATAACAATTCTCAATTCGTTCAATCATTAATTATTGTTTATTCATAATACAATTAGTGGTAATTCAATTTACAATTTCCGTTTCCTGTGGATACGATACTTTTCTTACTACTATATTACTTGTGGACTCAGTACACTTGCTGAAAATCCGTTAACAAGTTTTTGGCGTCGTTGTCGGGGAACAATTAAGATTTGGAAATTGAATTTTACATTAATTGTTTTGTGAATTTTAAATCTTTTGTGACCGCTAAATTCTTTATTAGTACACTGGTTGATGCGTTTGAGAAATCAGGGGAAGGAAGAACAATTGCTTTTTGATCCGGATATCAACAAAACCTTGAGACAGCTTAGGCAAAGAAGAAAGCGCGAGCAAAAGAATCGAGCAGAGGAGTGGAGTTGTGGTGCAATCATGGCGGAAGAACCTAACGACCGTCATGATCCACCACCAAGGAGAGTTCTGGGGGACTATGCATTCCAGCAGGGACCCAAACACTTCTCAAGCATTGCTGTTCCTAACACAGCTCGGGCGATAATAATGCAACCAGCATACATGACTCTCATAAGCAATACACAATTCATGGGATTGGATCATGAAGACCCCTACACTCATTTATCCACATTTTATGAGTTGACCGCTACTATGGGAATCAAAGAGCGGGACAAGGAGGCTGCATATTTGAAGTTATTCCAATTCTCACTGGCAGGGAAAGCAAAAGATTGGTTGAATTCTCATCCCAATCAAAGTTTGAGAAGATGGAGCGAGGTCGAGGAGAAGTTTTTGCAGAAATTTTTCCCTCTACCTCGGCTTATCAAAGCCAGGTCAGACATCTCGAATTTCCGTCAGGGAGCAGATGAAGCTTTTTGTGCAGCATGGGATAGGTTCAAGACCATGTTAAGGAAGTGTCCTAACCATGGATTTGAGGAGATTGCTCAACTCAATATCTTCCATAATGGGTTGAGACCAGAGACTAAGATGATCTTAGATGCTGCAGCAGGAGGTACGATGATGGCTGTGGATGTGGAGCATGCTAGCAGGATTATTGACGCACTTGCATCAACAGATTATCAGGCACAACATGATCGAAGCAGCGGGCAGAAGAAAGGAATGTTAGAATTGAATACTCATGATGCAATATTGGCTCAGAAAAACCTATTGACGCAACAAGTAGAGGCCTTGACAAAGCAGATGGCCAAGCTACCGCACAGTTGCAGGCTATTAAAACTGCACTGCCAATGACTTATCAGAATGTACCAGTAGTTTGTGAAGCATGTGGAGGAAATCATGTGGCTGGAAATTGTCCTCAGCTGAACGTAGGAGGGGAAGAGGTGCAATATATGGGAGTTTCAGGCAGGCAAGCTGGCCAGCCAGGGAATTAACCGAATAATCCACCTACAGGTTGGAGGAATAATATGAATCAAAATTGGGGTTGGAAGCAGGATGCTGGAAATGCAAGAAGACAACTTATGTACCAACAACAACCGCAATAGTAGTATCCTTCACTGCAAGCCGCACAAGCAAGCTGGAGGATACTCTTGAGAAGTTTATGTAGGCCACTATGACACATCAGAAGAATCAAGAGGCATCTATGAGGAATTTGAAGACTCAAGTAGGGCAGTTGGCTAAGCAAATGGCAGAGCAACAGGGAGGACAATTCTTGGCCAATACTCACACCAATCCGAAAGAACAGTGCAAAGCTATCACCATTCAGTGTGAGAAGCAAGTTGGTTCTGATGTGATCGCAGAAGCTGCTGATAACTGAAGGAAAACAGTTGAAGTGGAGAATGTGGTAGAAACTGGTGCAGATAGATCAGAGGATAGAGTTGAATCAGAAACCGTGGTAGTCAAGGAAGGTATAGATGTTGAAGCCATGAAAGCAAATGAAAAATTAGTAGAGGGCAGTAGCAAGAAATAAGCTGAGAAGAGGCAGAATTGGAGAAAGATTAAGTAAGGAATTCCTCTCAAACATGTTCCTTATCCTCATGCACCCTCCAGAAGAAAGGCCGAGAGGCAGTTCATTCGATTTACAGAGATTCTGAAAAACTTGTAGATCAACATACCTTTTATCGAGGCAATGTAGTAGATGCCTACCTATGCTAGGTTCTTGAAGGAACTTCTAACCAAAACGAGAAAATTTCGAGAACATGAGACGGTGGAATTGGAGGCAGGATGCAATGCAATTATTCAGAAAGTCATTCGACAGAAATCCTGTGATCCTGGGAGTTTTACATTGCCTATCACAATGGGAAATTTGTACGTTGGTAAGGCACTACTAAACTTAGGTGCTATCATCAATTTGATTCCGTTGTCTATGCTGAGAAAAATTGGAGAGGTAAAGGTCAGGCCTACACGCATGACATTGCAATTGGCAGACTGATGCATTAAACATCCATATGGCATTGTTGAAGATCTGTTGGTTAAAGTGGACAACTTCATCTTTCCAGTAGATTTTGTTGTGATGGATATTGAGGAGGATGTGGATGTTCCCTTGATTTTGGGGAGACCTTTCATGAAGACAACAAAGGTGATCATAGATGTTGACAAGGGGAAGTTGAAGGTGTGTGTCGAGAATAAGGAAGTGAGCTTTAATGTTTTTGAGGCTATGAAGCATCCTAAAGATACAAAGAGTTGTTTCGGAATTGGTGTGATTGAAGAGGAGTGTGGTAAGAAGATGAAGAATTTGAGCAGTCCTGATGTATTACTGCAGGTTATTACTAAACCAGCAGAGGAGTTGATTGAACTGGGTGATACAGAGGCATTAGCTCTGGCTAACGAGTTAGACCAGGCTAAGGAACTGATACAAAAGACAGAAAACAGAGAGAATCTGGGAGTTGAAAACTCTGTTCAAGAGGAGACATTAGAGCTGAAAGTTCTACCACCTCATCTCAAATACAGTTTTCTTGAAGGAGACGCTAAGAAACCTGTGATTCTTAGCAGTTCCTTAACTGTTGAAGAGGAGAGAAGGCTGATTTAGGTGCTGAAACTCAATCAGGGAGCTATTGGATGGCAATTGTCAGATTTGAAGGGAATTAACCCAGCATATTGTATGCACCGTATTCACATGGAGGCTGATTTTAAACCAGTTGTAAGACATAAAGGAGATTGAATCCAGCCATGAAAGAAGTAGTGAAGAAGGAGGTGCAGAAGCTGTTGGAAGCTTAAATGATTTATCCAATTTTAGACAATGCTTGGGTGAGTCCAGTTCAGATGGTTCCAAAGAAGAGTGGAGTAACTTTTATTCATAATGAGAATAATGAATTGATCCCCACAAGAACAATTACTAGCTGGTGAATGTGCATTGACTATAGGAAGTTGAACCAAGCTACAAGGAAGTATCATTTTCCTTTACCATTCATGGATCAGATGTTGGAGAGGTTAGTAGGGAAAGCATACTATTGTTTTTTGGATGGTTATTCAGGTTATAACCAAATCACAATGGATCCATAAGACCAAGAAAAGACAACTTTTACATGTCCATTTAGTATTTTTGCATGCAAAATATGCCATTTGGATTGTGTAATGCACCAACCACTTTTCAGAGGTGTATGCTAGCTATTTTTGCAGATTTGGTGGAGAATTGTATAGAAGTTTTCACGGATGATTTCTCCGTTTTTGGATCAACCTTTGATTCATGTGTGGAGAATCTTGATGTAGTATTGAGGAGATGCATGGAAACTAATCTTGTGCTGAATTGGGAGAAGTGCCATTTTATGGTCACTAAAGGTATTGTGTTCGGCCACAAAATTTTTGAACGTGGGATAGAGGTGGATAAAGCAAAGATTGAGATCATTGAGAAACTGCCTCCACCTACCAATGTGAAGGGAATTAGAAGTTTTCTCGGCCATGCAGGGTTTTATAGGCGATTCATCAAAGATTTTTCAAAAATTGCTAAACCTTTGTCTAATCTGATGAACAAGGAGACAACTTTTGAGTTTGATAAGGAGTGTGAAAAGGCGTTTGAATGTTGTCAACACTGGATTTTGTCCAGATGAAGATAATTTTTTTTTTAACTTATTTACATTCATTTTCTTTTAATTCAAAGTTAAAAAATAATTAAGATTAAAATAAAAATATGAATATAATAAAAATTAATTAATTATTTGATAATAAAGAAAATGAAAGAAAAAGAAAATGAAAAAATAAAATAAAATGAGAAGGTGGCACGCATGGAAGAGAGGGAGATAGGAGAGAGTATGGGAAACATTTTGAAGCAAGGGGAGGATTTGAAAAAAAAGAATGATTACGGAATAACGGATTCGAAGCATGTAAGGGGTGAGCGGGGAAAAATTGAATCACAAAAATATTCTTTATAAGAAGGGTCACGATTTCGTCATTAAGGGGAAGGAATCGTCAAAAATTGTAGAGGAGAAGTTGAGAGAAAAATCAGAGAAAAGTTCTTGAAATTGGAAGAGAAGCAAGAAATAGGAGTCTCTGGAATTGACTCGTGGTTTTTTTTGAGATTCAGAAGCCATAAACCTGCTGAGAAGTTGGAAATCAGAGAAGAATTGTCACAGGCTTCAAGAGGTATGTGTTGGAACACATCTTTGCTGCTAGTCTATGATTTCAATTAATTCCAATTGATTCCAACGTTCTTGCTTTAATGATCTGAATCTATGTTATATTACTCTGCTTGTAATGTTTAGAGTGCTCCATTTACTTGTTGCTTCACTGATATGGTTTTGTGCTCTGATTGTGGTCTAATTTTGTGTTTAGAGTGCTCTGTGTATGTGTAATATGTTGAAATACTTCTTTCCTATAAATTGAAAGAGAATTAGAAACTGAACCGTATCAATTTAATCCAGAAACATAAAATCAGAATGTGTTCAAAATTCAAATCAATTCAACTTTGAAAACCCCAAATGAGAGAATGTTTAAATAGAAATGGAAAAAAGAAGAAGGCACGTTCACTGCCACTTCTTTGCCATGAACTAGAACCAAAGCCATTCAAAGAATCAGAAACCTATCTCCAACGTAGAAACCCAATTTCAAAAAATCGAAATCCTTAAAATCTATAAGAATCAATTTTGCTTAGAAAAATCTTCAAATCTGTTGCCATCCTTTTTGCGCCACTGCTCCCTTTGTCACCATTGTTACTGTCGCCGAATTGGAGGCCAAGAACATTGCGGAAGCACCACCAATCTTCTTCCAAACCACCTTCACTACTTCACTTCCATTAACCACCACGTCCCTTCCATCACCACTATGAACCTAGCCTCTGCGACGGTGACACTCGCAACCGCGCCTCCAGCGCCTTCGACGAGTTCGCAACACCACCTCACACTGAACCTCCACCGAAAACCATGCTTGCCTTTATCTCTATCTTCCATTCGGATTGGTGCTATAGCCGCCATACCTTAATTTATTTTTTAGGGTTAAGCTTTTCTTTTGAAGTAATATGGATAAGCTTGATGTGGAGAAATATGGGCTTGGGCCCATTGTGTTTCTAGAGTGGCAATGAATAGAATAAAAAGATAATAGTGAATTAGGCATAGGAATAAAAAAAGAGAATGAATGATTTGAGAGAGGGTAAGCCATGGTGCAGGAAGTTGAATTTGGACCAATTTCAATTTTGGGTGTGCTAAGAAATTAAAAAATATATATATAGAAGAAAGTCAACGTAAGGAAAAGTGTAGAACCAAAATAAATAGGTGCAACACTGTTTTAGCATTTAACTATTTTAGCATTTAATTGCCTTATAAAAAATTTGAATAAAGTGCATGAAAGAA
>Ga0099825_1001366_pt1 | contig 30917 bp, 13 predicted proteins | sample SiratroredBW_FD_76838 | JGI IMG/M metagenome (GOLD analysis project Ga0099825, IMG submission 76838) | Root nodule microbial communities of legume samples collected from California, USA - Siratro red BW | ecosystem: Host-associated > Plants > Roots > Nodule | place: USA: California | collected...
GTACAAAAAAAAAAAAAAAAAAAAAAAAAAAAAAAAAAAAGAAGAAAGAAAAAAACAAAAAAAAAAAAAAAAAACCAAAAAAAAAAAAAAAAAAAAAAAAAAAAAAAAAAAGGAACAGTGCCTTACCTCTTTTTCTCAATCTTGTGTAGAACAAGAAAAGTTGCACCAAGTGCTCCTCTTCCAATTTGCTGAATCACTTCATAGTCTTCCACCTTGCCACTACTCTCCATGGAAACCTCCAAAAGAAGCTAGGAGACAAAACAGTGAAGCACTGAAGCAGCAGATCCTGATTTGCTGGGAACCCAATTGGGGAAATGTTTGATTCTTTATTTTATGGCAAAGCTTTTTGGCTGTTGTGAGTGTGAATTTGAGGCACCAACCCTTTTGCTTCTTCCAAATGCTATAAATGGACACAAACCTATAGCTTCAGTCTATATCATTAACTCTTAGACACTGCTTTAGGTGCCTATTGAATGAAGTTGAGCAACCATGAAGAAGGGGTTACAACTTTCCACAACCACAATGACTTGAACTAAAGAAGCTCCTCAGGGGATTGAAGACATACCAAAAAAATGAGAGCTTGATGACTTACCAAAAGAAAGCAGAGAGAGAGAGAAGAGAGAGTTGAAGGACAAGAAAGTCAAGTAAAGAAACACTGCAGAGGAGACATGTTGTGAATTTAATAATACTACTTTAGTTGATAAGCGTGTAACAGTGACCAAATTTAGTGTAGTTGTGGCTACCATAATTTAAGGCCTATGTAAAGGATGCTATTTATGCTAATTTGCCTTTTTGAAATTTCCTATCCATATAAATTCATTTTCAAAAAATTATTTTAGTGAGAGCCAGTTTTGTTTATTTTATTAATTTCTTTTTTAAAGTCAAAATAAACCATCATTTTTTATTTATTTATTATGTATCTTATTTGTTACCAATAAGAATATAATTGTAAATAAGTTAATTAATCTGTAAATGTTTATATTTATTACTAATTAGACATAATGTATAAAAAGAATATTATGTTACGATAAAAGTGGAACTGACCATTTTTTTTTAAATTGATAGTAATTACACATAGTAAATGAAATAAAGTTTTTATACGTTATCATAAAAGCATAACTGAACTTTCTCTTCACATTATATTGATTTTTAATTTTTCCACCAACATTTTCAAAAAATTAATTAGTACATTTTTGTTTTATTTAGTTGATGTTATTTTCAAAATACACACAATACTTACACAAATAGTAAAGTATGTTATTTTAAGATGTTACTGTAAAAGTAAAACTGATAATTGTGGACTTTTCTATAGACAGTTACAAAACTTAACATTTCAGCTCTGTTTAATTATATTTTTTCAAAATGTAATTTAATTCATTTCAGGTAAATACAATCAAGTTAACTGTAACTTAATTTAATCATTATTTTATTAAAGTAATTAATATTTTTCAGAAATATATTAATTGTCGAATTTTCTGTTAACGATTACGTAACTTAATTATTTAATTTCATGTATTTATTATAAATTTTCTCAATAATATTCATGATTAGTATTTAGAATCTTTGGGTGTGAAACACAACAAAAACTCTTCAATATGAAGAAATCTTGGATGTCCACATCAAAATATTAAGATTATTATTTTTTTTAAGTATAATCTTTACAAATAATTTAATTCATTATATTTATATATAATCAAATTTACACTTATATAATTAGTACTTTATTAATTAATATAATTAAGGTTGATCATCATTATCTGAGTGGTGGATCTTATATCGTAAACACATATATTTCTTATGATTTTTTTTATACTGTTTATTTAGGATAAAGAGTTATCTTAGTTCATTTGCTGATTTTTAATATATTTTATATTTGTGATGAATCAATATCAATTTTATGAGTTAAGACCCATGGTTCTTAGTTCATCCTTTTTCCTTTTCTTCATCTTTTATTTTTCTCGTTTTTATTTTTCTTTTTCATTCTTATTTTTACTTCATTTTTCCTTTTTTTAAAAAAATTATCTTTCTAACACTCACCCTCTCTAAATTTTTTTTTCAATTTCTTGTTTCTTTCCAAATCACATTCTATCTTATAGTTATTAATGTTTAGAATATTTTTCACTTAATTGGATTTCAATTTTAAGTCTCTATTACGTGCTGAGATTGTTTAAGAATTAAAGCAAATTTTGACATTGATAGTTGATAGTGTGTTATGTGGTTTAAACTGATATTGAAATAATAACATTATATATGTTATTTGAGTATTGGATATTCATTTTTTAGTGATTAAGTATTTTTGCCAGCCAGCTAAGACAGAAAATCTTTTTAAATTAATGTTCACACTTGGTAGTAGGATTATATTTGATTTTATTGAATTAAGGTATATTTGGATTGATGATTAAATTTTATTCATCTTGATATTAAGTCTTGAATGACCAATTTGAGTTCAAACATGAAATTTGTGTTACAGGTGGTTGTAATTGTACGTTTTAAACTTGTTAAATTTATAAATGACTAATTTGAGTTTTGAAATTGGTTTTCTCATAAACTTTTGCATAATTTTTTTTTTTTATGGAATAATCGCTCACCGTTTCCATTTAAGGGATTTATTCCTATCAAAATCGCTTAACGCTTTTTAAAACTTCTAAACGCTTTTCTAAACAGCTCATTATTCTATAAAACTGCTTGGTAGTTCTCAACTCAAGAGCAATTAAGATAATTTTTTAATTAAATTTGTTTAACAAAATTTATTTTGCAAATGGAATTTATTTTAAATAATAGATCTAATGGTATAAACTAAAAATGATGTATATAGATTTCACATGATTAAATTGATGCATTCTATGTTGAATTGAAATGTTTAAGTCACATACAGGTAGGTTAAATGAGTTTGTGCTTTATAAGACTAGGTACTGACATTTATATTTAATAAATATATTTTTGAATTTTCGGATTTATATTTATAAGTCAAGATTTACATACTTGATTTTTTGAAATAAATCAAAAAAATAAATAAAGTATTAGAGAACATACTTAGCAGGAATACTTTATAATAGATTGCAATTTTGATTATTAATTTAAACATGTGAGTTTTTGAAAACGGTTATAGTTACACTTGATTTATTAGCAAATAAATATATATTCTAGGAATTAAATAAAGAAGAAATTAATATATATATATATATATATATATATATATATATATATATTGAAAGAGATTAAGATTTAATTTGTCTATATTTCTTATATCAAATACATAGTACAAATAACCTTATTAAAATTATTTTGTTTCATTAGAGAGCCAAGATTGTGGATATGTTTTTTTATGAGATATTGATTGATTCTAGTATATATCATCTTATTATTATTTTGTACTAATTTTTGTTTTATTTTATATTGTGTCTATTGAAAAACAATTTCTTTTTTATTTATAGAATTTATTTAAAAATATTAATATAAAAATAAAATAATAAATATGCAAAATTATTTAGTGAGCATCGTTTCACAATATTTTATATATTAATAATAATAAATATACACTCACACATAATATTAACAAATATATTATCATACAGTTATTTATTTTAACAACTTGATGGAATAATAAAATTTAATGGAAAAATATAAAGTTTTTATATTTTATCTACTTAGTGTATTGTCCCATCTCATATTTTGGTTTTCCATTTTCTTTTATAAAGAATTGAACCCCAGATATATTAATTATACAATTTGTGTTCATCAGTTGACTAAACAGACATCTAACATTCAACAAAATGTTAGTGCACTCTCTATTGTGCAATTACATGGTTAAAATTGCCTAATTAAGAAAGTAACAAATCAATTTACAAAAAAGGAAAAAAAAAAGAATCAAGTTCAAAAAAGGAAAATAATAAGAAGAAGAACACAAAAATATGTTGGCAACTATTTGTATCTTAAAATAAAATTAAAAGTGATCAAATTTTGGACTATAGGACCAAACACCTCTTTTTTTCCCAAAAAGTTATAGGGTTTCAAGGGTTGTTGAAGAAAGTGAATTGCCCAAAGTGACCTAAAGTTGGTTAGTATTGGACAGTTCAACTCTTGATGGATTGCACTCCATTTTATTATGTGTTTAATTAATATTTAATTACTCTTTCAATTTTTAATTAGTCTTTGTTAGCTTTCTCTTCCCTTATGTTTTCATTTAGAACTTCTTAATGTGTGTTTGTTCAAATTGAAAGTGACCCTTTCTTCAATTACTCCTTTGAACACTCCTTCCACATTCATTCTTCTTTTGTTTTCTTCTCCATTCATGCTTCTTTTGTTGAAACTTAATATGCATAGGTTTTGAATTTTTCAAGAGACATTTATAGTTGAAAAAGACATAAAATAATTGAAATTTATTGTATTATAGATTAAAACTTTAATTTTAAATAATTTATATGGAAGAGCTTTTATATACTACTTTATACATTAATTTTAATTTATAAAAAAGTCAATTTTTTTTTATTTTTCATATAAGTCGTTACAAGAAAACTCGTCTAGAGATACTGAAAACGTTAACTTAATTGTTTATTTTCTTTTTTAAAAGATAAAATATTTTATTAAAATTTTTGGGTATACATTTTTTTAGGTAATTTTTTACCCTTTTAGTATTTAAAAATAATAAAATATATTTTAGGTTGATTTTTGTGTAAGTTAAAAATGTGATTTATTATTATTTTCGGCTTAAATTTTTGGACTGGTTTTACTGTGACAGAGGACTGGTTCATAGTTGGACTGGTTCCTAAACGAACTAACTGATCCAGTTCAATTTTGAAAGCCATTATTAGTTTTAATGTGGTAAAACATGACAAAGATTTGTTAGATTCAACCAAAGTTTGAAAAATTACTCTAAGGATCATTAAACTGTTTACCTATAAACTATCTATCAAAAAAGATTTTCAAAAAATGTCATAACACTATTTAAGTACTTATTGAGCTAATATGTTTCTATATTATTTCTTTTTTTCAATGTCTTCAAGCTCTATTTAAAAAGTACAAATATATTTTTTAAATTTAAAATGTTTTACTTTTAAAATCCTACTCAGTTTAAAATTTAAGTGAAACTACTCAATAATCGATAGTCTCTATACAAAAGAATGAGAGAAAAACTGTTAAAAACATAAGACAGCGAAAGAATGTGAACCTTGAAAAAATCCAAGAAAACAACCAATTTTTTATGCCACCAAATCAAGGTGGTACATAACAAATGAATTGGTGCATATGAAAAAAAATATTAATAACTTTTTTTATCCTTTATTAAGATGATTTTTTTAATTTTATTTTACTATTTCAGATTATCTCCTTTTCTTGAACGGCAAAATTATCTCAATTTTGTTTCATTTTTCTAAAGAATGAGTTATTGTAATATCTCTCATCGATGGCAACACTTACTATAGTGATATATCACGTTCACTGATCATGTGTGTGAATCTCGTGAATAAGTTAATAAAATTTATGGCGTGTGTCATTTAATACTCATATTATATACCATTCTTTCATTAATTTTTTTTTAAATAGGACTAAGTTAAAAATATATCAAATAAAATTAAAAAGATTATTATAATAACTGTCTTCTAACCAAGAAAAGAAATAACTGTCTTCTAACCTAATCTCCGAACTCCTAACCTAATTCTGGTAACAACAATAAATATTGCAATTTCAATACTTTAAACTTTAGTTACATTAATTCACTTTATTTTTTCAATATCATAATTATGAAATTTCAGTCCATTTTTTAGTTGAAATTTATTTACACACTTATGATGATGCCATGTTAACATAATCTTGATCTTGATTATTTATTTAAAGTGATTGCGTAGTTTCAAATTTAACATGTACATGTAAATTCATTAAAATTTTGTAATAAAAAAATATTAAAATTACTCTAAAACATCAACAAACCAAATTAGAATTTAGAAAAGTTACATGGTAGACTCATCAAATTTAGAAAGTTATATCACAAATTTACAAAAAATAAAATACTAAAACTATCTACAAACATGTAAACATAATATATATATATATATATCACTGTTGAAATAAAATTTATATATAATAGCTTAAAAATTAAAATTAAGCACGTATAGACTAACGTTGACACCACAACCTTAGACAATCCCTCTTGTTTGTGATCCTGGGACGTGTTAACCATAACATAATTAAATAAACAAATAAATATTGAATATAAATCACTATGAAAAAATTAAATAAACAAATAACCAACGTTAGCTTATAGAAGTTATAATGGTTTGTGTCTCTTCATAAAATAGTTTTGGATTCAATTTTTTTTTAATGATTTTAATACTTTATTTTTAATTATTTGTCATTTTGGTTTTTAATTTCTTTTACACAAATTTAATTTTTTGGTAACTTTTTGCTTCTTTGTGCTGTAATATTGGGAGAAAAACGATAGTCAGTAAAAAAATGTTCAAAACAATTGGTCCTTACATATATTAAACAAATATAAGTAATCACCTACTTATATTCCAAACACTGTAATATTCTTTTACAAAAGAAACTTTAATATTTAATTTATTTTTATCTTTTAGTATGATCTTCTAAGTTTTATTGATACTTAAATATTATAATAATGGATTTTTTACTTTACCAATAAGTGAAATTTATTTGTTTTTATTTATAAAAATCAATATATTTTTAAAAATTAAGAAAGTTGGTAAATTGTGTTTGAAAGAGTATTTTATTATAGAGGATTTGTAATTGAAAGCACCACCTCTGTTTTTATATCTTTAAATTTTCAATTCTTTAGTTAAAGTCATGCTTTTAAGCATATTTTTAATGATTATTTTTTGTGAAAGTTGTGTTTATTTTTTTAAACTAAAATATATAATCAAACCTAAAAATACAACATGATAATCATATTTAGTTATTTTAGAAGAAAAATCCTAAAAGACTTTCATACACAATGACTTAAGTGAAATTAGAAGTAAATAGAAAAACAGATACATGGTTGTGATCACATCTTTATAATGTCAAGTCAAAATTTTCAAACATAATTTTCACTTTCATATATTTTTAAATATATAAAAGCATATTGCAAGCATTAAATTGGTAGAAAAATAACTCTGGTGACTACTGAGTGGGAAGAGAGAAAAAAAAAAAAAAAAGGAACAAAAGGGTTCAGCAGTGTCAAATGGCTTGATTGCATGCATAAAAGGCCTTCATACTTATTTATGATTTAGAATGAATCTATAACGGTCACTAAAAGAATTAATGCACACACAATATCAAACACATCACGTGCAGGTGTCAAATAATAACTTCCATCTTTTCTTTCGATAAAGGAATTTCTTTATCACTCCTGCACTTCACCTCTCTGTTTGTGCTTGTGTTCCCAAATTGAATCAGTAAACAGATTAATCCATAATGTATTCAGAGAATGTAGATCAAATAACACAAATTTGTCAGTGGAATTTAAATCTTCAATATATAATTATATTGAATATTTGAAGAATTTTTCACTACTCAATTATATTATCCTATTTGAACAAGATTATCCCCTGAAAAACGTATTCATGAAACGAAAAAATTGCATCACTGAATGACAAAGTCGTGTAAGCCCATAATCATTCCAACTTCCAAGTTGGCAGCATAAAAGAAACTTATGGAAGCAATTATTCTACTGATATTTTTTTGCATTTTCAAATATATGAAAGTAAAAATATCTATTTAGAAGTTTATAAAAAAAATTCTAGCATATTTTCTCTATCCAAGAAAAGACAATGTAATTTAGATATGTCTAAGAATATCATTCCGGCTATAATATTCCTGAAGATGCAACATCATATCATGAAACAATGACCATGTTATACCTCACCAAATTATCCCGGGGTACCAAGACAGAAACTAGCTTTTACACCCTGTTGTTTTAATGCATAAAATTTACTGAGAATGATGGTAATGGATCTAAAGCAAATTATGATCAAAATAGGCGATGAAGCTTCAAAACAAGAAAAAGGAACAGATAAAATTGATAGACGATAAACATAAAAGCCTAACACTTTTAGGAAAGTTCCTGCTGTTTCAACATTGACAGTAACCAGTCACAAAAATAACTACCCTTCAGCAGAAAAGAAGAATTTTCACTAACAATGAGTTGGTTATCTTTGCTTTGACTTTTTTGAGGATCTACGTTTTTCCAATTTTCTCTGTGTGGCTTCAAATTCCTCTTCAGAGGGTTCTGGCATTTGACTCCCACCATACTTTGAAATCAGAGATGAGAACATAGAATCAAAGCGGTCTTTCCTCTCATGTCGACGCTGTGATATGATAGCACAAAGATCTATTTCTGATTGTTTATTTGATGATCTGTAGAAGATTTAAACATCATTATGCCTAAGTTACAGCTCAATAGAATAAGATAAAATCAAACCCCGCTGATAAACTTACTTTGCCTGCCTTCTCAAGGGACTAGTAGGTGGCTTGGTTTCTGATATTTTCTTTGCCCATTTCTTGTAGGCTTTTGTTTCCTTTAGTTCTCCTACATAAACGAAGAGAAACATCAAGGAAATTGAACAACCCGTAAAATATTTGTCTGTCTTAATATGCCGAATCTCTCTGCTTTAAAGGAACTGCATGGTCTCCCACTATCTCATCAACTTCAAGATCCATCCCAAATATTCAAAATTCAGTACAATTATTTTCTCACGTCTGGTATAAATTTCGGAAAAAATAGATAATGATATTCTTACCAGCTGCTATAGTCTCATCAAGAATATCCTTGAATCGGTGTGAGTCCAGTTTAGGATCTGAACAAAGCATTGAACAGAATAACCTGCAATGGGAAGTTACCAGATATCAAGCTGAAATCCTTTACCCGACAAAATGTTATTGGTTGGTTATCAAAATGTTTTTACCTGTTCATTTTACCCTTGTACTTCTTGTAGAGGTCAATCAAATCATTTTTCTCAGAGTCAGATCCCCTATAGTTTGCTTCAAACTCCTCAATATCAGCTTCAGTGACCTATTGGCAAATATTACAAAACTACATAGATGAAAACAGGTATACCACAAGGCATAAGGAAGAAAAGGGATCATATACTAAAACATGTACCTTCTTGTACATTGCTCTGAAATATTCTTTGAGATTCTCAACAACATCCCCTGCAAGCTCCTGTTTTTCATAAATAAGTAAGAAACCAAGTTGTAAATATCCAGAACAATGCTAAACTATCCTGAAATTCCAATCTTACATTTTGTTGTAGTGTTATTCAGTGATATTGTTATAACAAGAACAATTTCTTCCAATGAGTTAGAAATCATACAGATAAACAACGTATCCAGACATTGTAAATTACAAATAAATTATATTATAACTTTACTGAAACACTTACAGCGTCATCAATACAACCAGTCTGATCATAGACAGCCCGCTTTTCTTCATCCCCAAGAATTGAGATAACATGTTGCAATTGCTGAAACTTAGATTTAGCTTCCTGTAAAAGATGAACAATTACAACCAAAAATAAATATCATTTTAATAAATCATTTAGGACAGCAGGAAAGGCTAGACAAAACACCTCATCACCAGGGTTCTTATCAGGATGCAGCCTCAATGCCAACTTGTAGTATGCCTTCTTTATTTCCTGTTGAGATGCTGTTCTCTCCACACCAAGAACCTAACAACAAAATCAAGTAAAAGGTCACTAACAAAAACATCCTTGTTCATTATCACCAATAATAGAACACTAATTAAAAGAATGCCCATAAGCTTAAAGGGGTTAAATGCACAAGAGACTACAAAACACTGGAAATATTGATTTCTCCTTTTGTAAAAGTGATTACATAGGAAACTTCATTCACTCGTCACAAAGACATCAAACCAATTGTCTAGACTAAAGGGAATGACAAAAAGCGGAAGAGCAAAATGAACATGATTGTGTGGCTGTGATCCCTAAATTCCTATATCAAGAGACATTCAGGTAATTATTTTCAAAGATTGCTAGTAACATACTCTCTAATCCTCTTACTATCGTTTAAAAGTTATCAAAAAGTGCAAAATTCATGAGTGCGTCTTCATTCACACTCATCATTACTGTATAAAATGTACTGATACTATGTAAATCATAAGAGAGACTCATGAGACCCACAGAATCGTGATTTTCAATAAATTTCAGCCAATACCAGAGAGAATTAAGAGTGTGTTGCTAGCATCCCTTGTTTCCATGATTCCTGGTGATCAGTTCAGGACCAAAACTACATGTCTAATAATCCCATGTTCTTCCACTCAGACTAACACAGAACAGTAAAATCAATCTAGATTGTTGTATGAAACTCAATGGATAAATAAGTATGAGACTAATGAGAAAGATGTTACAATGATTTTTCAACTAACAACATTAAATTCAATCTTTATTCACTCCGAACACAAACAAGATTTACCCCAGGACAATCTTTCCTCAAAGTCCCAAACGAAATACTCCCAAAAACGTAAAATTGTATAGTACAAGCGGCCAGCAACCACCCCAGAGGGTTACGAATTGAATTCAGATAACACTATATAACTAACTTAAAAAAAAAATAAAAATAAACCCTTATTGCTACCCATATAAGATGAAATAAAACAAGAAAGAATGGGTATAAAAATTCCACTTTGTTACGGTACAAATCGAGATTGAAGGTTTAAGATAATGAAAAGTACGTGGTAGAGGGTGTTTTCGTTGTGATCGGAGGAGTGAGTTTCCAATTCCTCATCATCTGAAACCCTACTTCTCTTCTTCTTCCCCATCTCCTTTTCTAACTTTATGATATTGATTTATCTGTGGATTGTGTTTAAATGAATTTTATAGATATAAATAAAGAAAAAAACATAGCTAAAAACTGAAGAAAATAAGAAATATTGGGATTTAGTCAATTTCTTCCCGCCATTCCCTTGTGGTTTCAGTGTTTTCCCGCCGTCATATTCTGCTAGGAACCTGTTTTATGCATAAAATGTTCCATCCCATTTAAACAAACCCAATTGAAATTCATAAATTTATTTTAATAATTAGTATATATGTAATACTATAATTTTATAAAGCAACATTTTTTAAAAAATTATAAGATTTAATGTTTGAAATATATAAAAGTGTAAATAAAATATATGTATCATGTTTAAATTAAAATTTTAATAATATACTTCAATATTTAATAATATCCATGTTTTAATTTTTTTTAAAATTCAAATTATAATTTATTAACTTTCTAAAACTGATTTGACCGACTTTTATACTGATTTTACATTTTTTATCCCAATTTCACCATTTTATTTGATGAAAACATACTTTTATTTCCATCTATACTTTCTAATTTAAGAAAAAAATTACATAAAGCACTTCAATAGTTATTTTATTGTAAAAAATATTAATATTAAATACAAATGATTTTATAAAAATTCTTCTTGAAAAGACCGTTATACTATATTATATGACTTATGACCAATATTCCACACACATGTAATTTATCGTGAAAACAATTTTGTTTAATGTGACTTAGGATTCTTGTAAAAATAAAGTTATTTTTTTTCAAATTGTTAATAAATAACTGAAAAAGGAAGGTTAGACTATGCACCTACAAGAAAATGCCCCATTGTCATCGCAGAGAAGTTTAAATTACAAAATGTTTACATTACATTCAACTTTAGCATAATCAACCCTGACAGAGACTAATTTGGTTGAAGCTATAATTTATCATTAACCACTTAATGTAGGTCTATGCCTATTTAAAAAATAATAATAATAATCTTAATGTCAATCAAACCAATGTTAACTTTGGCTACAAGGAATTAACATCGTTCTGTTGCTTACTATATTTTTTAGATAATTTTTTTGTTTATTCTTATCATATGTCGAAACATGGACATATAAATTAAATTATAAAAAATAACAAAAACATGATAAAAATGATATAGAGATCAATAAAAGTTTACTGTCAGTGATTCACTCATCCTCATCCAATTATTAATCTATGCAGAGTATATTACAAGTGTCATAATACACAAGAAACAAATATAAAAAGAGAAAAAAAAAGGGCTTTGTCAGGCTTCATCATCTAAGGATCGATTGTCCATATGATCTTTGATAGTGTGGATGTTCAGGCTTCCTGCTTTTAGTGCAGGAGCCTAACTGGTGCTCCAAGACTACCATGCGTTCCGTCAGAGTGCACGTGTACTGTTTCAAGAAAGCAACTACCTCCTTAGCAGTCTTAGTTTCATCCTTGGCATCCTTAATCCTCTCCACAACAGTCACAGCCTCTAGCTCAAGACTCTTGAGAGAGTGACATCACATCATGACAGAGGTTCACAAACAAATTTGCAGTGTCTTGTACCTGAACTCGACCCTTGAACCTAGCAACAATACTGCTGAAAGTCCTCCTGGTTAAAAGAAATCAAGCTGTATAAAGATGATGATGTATATATCAACAATTAACATGCTATCAACCCCATTGTAGACCTTCCATTGTGACTGCCCAAAAAAGCAGGTCCATACCATACCCAATTTGTCAGAGTTTCTGGATGTGTCTCTGACCTGATGGACATTGTCATGGTCCTTTTGCTTCTCCTACTGCCTCTCCTCTTCTTCGTGTAGATAATTTGTTTCCAATTGCATATTTGATGATCTCTTTAAGATTTAAACATTTAATATTCCTAAATTACACTGTAACAAAACCCTTCAGATAAACTTACCCGTCTTCTTGAGGGACTAGTTGGTGGTTTGGTTTCTGATATTTTCTGTGCCTATTTCTTGCAGGCTCTTGTGTCATTTAGTTCTCCCACAGACATTGAGAAAAAAGAAAAATAGGTATCAAGATAACTCCTGAGCAACATAAGAAAAAAACTTGCCTGTATTAATGTGCAGAATCTCTCTTCATAGATATGTATGGTCTCCCAATTATCATATGGACTTAAAGATCTATCTCACACATTCAAATTTTATTTCTCTTTTCTAACAGTGAAACCTACATCTAGATCAAATGATTGATTGATTGATTTGGAGTTACAATAATATCCTTGTTTTGGTGTGTCAAGTTCAGGATCTAAACAGATAATTGAACAGAATAGTCTGCAAAGGGAAGTTACTCCAGACATAAAGCTGAAATCCTTTACCCAACAAAAGGTTCTTGCTCATCCCAATACCCTTGCATTCCTTGTACAGATCAATCGGATCATTTTCCTGAGCTGGATCCCTTATGTTTTGCTTCAAACTCCTCAATATCACCTTGTGGCCTATTACTGTATATTACAAAGCAACACAAATGAAAACAAGTCTACCACGAGGCAAAGTCTATTAAATTTAACAATAGAATGAATGATTGTTGAAAATAATTTGTAAGAGAAAAGTGAGCATATTTCCATCACAGTATGGTATTTTGTACAGTAATCACAATAATTCCATTTTTAGCATTCATGGTGTATTTGCCAATAACGATATACCAAAAAGAAGATCAAAATAAACTCATAATCAATGACATTTACCTTTACTGTTGCCTGGAAGCCATAGACCGATGAAGAAAGGAAATGTGCAGCTAAAGCTCCACAAAGAAGCCAAAAATCCCTTAGGAGCTTCCATTGTTTGTCCACCGAGATCTTTGAAAACCATACTACAAACTCATCTTGCTTTCAGCTCCTCTAAGCACCGTCTTTAGGTAGAAAATACCCAAATTTTGGACATCTTTTACCTTCACTTGGAGAATATAAATATTGGAAACTACATGCCCGGAGATACTAATAGCAAATTTTCTGCTAGAATATGAATTCTACTTATCTTGTATATCACATCATACTCTATGGCCAAGTTTATTCAAAATTGAAATCTGTGCAGGACCTCCATTTGATAGGGAAGAAATAGAAACACTGAGAAAACAGGGGGAGAAGTGAAGTAAGAAAAAGAACATCGCAGAAAAAAAGAGTCGCGACAGAAATGGAGAAGAAGAAGGAGCCTAGTTGCATCACAGGAAGACTTACAGAAAATGGGAACCCCACAAGTTAGGTTCCACATGTATGCAATTAGAAGAGCGATTTACATCTACAAGTACATATAACCAGTAAGTCTTAGGTTCTGATCCAACTGCATCCAGGCTGCTTTGTTGTCCCGAACTCTTTCATCATATCTCTAAGATTAGCTGCTTCTTCCCACTGACCTGCTGCTGCACAGATATTTGATAAAAGCACATAAACTGATGGGTTGTCATTGTCTCTTTCCAGAAGAAGTCTGGCAACTGTTCTTCCTAGCTTTAAATTACCATGAGCTGCACAAGCACTAAACATTGACCAGCACATATTAGAATGTGCTCCCAAGTATCCATCTTTAATAACTGTCTCTGCCTCATCAAGGTATCCACTACGACCTAGCAGATCAACCAAGCAAGAAAAATGATCCACACTTGGCAAAATTCCATAAACTTTCACCATTGTATAAAAAATACGGGCACCATCATCGACCAAACCTGCATGGCTGCAAGCAGAAAGAACTGAAGTAAAGGTAGCCTGGTCTGGTTTGATTCCAGATGTTGTCTGCATTGCCTCAAAACAGGACACAGCTTCTTTCCCTTGTCCATGTTGTGCATAAGCAGATATTATAGCATTCCAAGAAATTGTATCTCTTTCCACCATTGCATCAAATACTCTCAAAGCCCAATCTAAAGATCCACATTTGGCATACATTGTGACCAAGGCATTACCCAAAGAAACTTCTGAAGAAAAACCATGTCTTAGTATGTAACAATGAACCTGTTTCCCATGACTCATGGCTGACATACTAGAACAAATGCTCAGAACAAGACTGAGGGAATAGGCATTTGGTTTGATTTGTGCACGAAGTAATGCAGAGAATTGCTCTAACCCTTGTAACGGATGTCCATTCATCAAAAACCCAGATATGATACTGTTCCAAGATATCAAATTTTTATACGGAACACCAGAGAAGATATGATATGCACACTTTATCTTCCCATGTCTGCAGTATGCAGAAACTAACACATTCAAAACTTCAATCTTCACAAGCCCACCTTTGCATAGAAGGGAGTGGATCATCTCCACAACTTGCAAAGAATCTGTAGCAACCAGCAAACTTCCATAAGTAAACTCGTCTGGTTCAAATCCTTCCCTCCTCATTTTCAAATAGCTAAAAATTGCTTCTTCCTCGAGATTCTCTTGTAAAAGCGTTGAAACCATTATGTTCCATGAAACAACATCCCTTTCTTCCATTCGCTCAAAAATATCTCGAACCTCATAAACCTCCCCAAACCCAGAATACATTGTCATCATTGCATTGTTCACAGCAACACAACCGACAAGACCCATCTTGATAGCTTGAGCCTGCGCTTGACAACCAGCTCTTAAACACGAACAGGAACTCATGACACTCACAAAGGTAACCTCCGTTGGACCATAACAACCCTTTTGCATGTCTCTGAACATCAAAAATGCATCCTCGCTTCTCTCCTCGTTTGCAAAACCATCTATCATTGCATTATACGTAACATAATCACACTTGCCACCTTCTTCTGCTTCCTCAAACACGTCACAAGCATCAACAACACAGCCACACTTAAAATACAAAGTGATCAAAGAATTAACCACAGAAGTCCAACCCAAAATACCACTTTTGATAACCACCGAATGCACGTGTCTTCCATAATTCAAAAGCTCCAAAGAGCACAAACTCAACATGGTGGCAAAAGTGTACTTATCAGCCTTAACACCCATCTTTTGCATGTCCCTGAAACACAATATTTCCAGTCAAATAATATGACGGCATGCCACATACATTCACTTTTTCCAATTTTAACCTTTTTAAATAAAAATGAGAAAAAAAAATTATTAAAGTAAGACAAATATTTTTCTTTATATAAGGCAATAGAGATGTTCCATGTGCGAGGCCATCCTACCCAACTCAGTAGGACTATTATGCGCAACTAAACTCTCCCTCCAAGTATTTAATATAGTTGCATACACAGGGTTAAATTCAAATGACTACGCTGAAACAATTATGTGCAAGTTGATTCACACGTTTGGTGATAATTAAGAGGATAATGTTTAACACAAAAAGGTAAACTGCAATGACACCTAAAGTGGGTAAGAAAAAAAGTAAATAATTATAGCTGTTAATGAGAAAATGAATTATTCATATATCAACACATTCATGATTTAATATGTATGTGCATGTAATATATACTTTCATTTTTCTCATCAATAATTAATATTATTTACATTTTTGTTATTTGGAGGAGTTCAATCTAGCAAATAATGAATGTTAGGAAATAGCACTTGTTAATTTCATAGCAAGTTTAACTTCTATGTATAAAAGAATTCTACATTCAACCAATAAAAAAATCATTATAGTATATGACTCTTATAATTGTTACAGTAAAAAAACTAATCAAACATGACAAGTAGAATGAGTGTAAAAATGTTATACTATCAGACTGTGTATATTATTGAGAAAAGGTTAGTAATACACTCTCTAACACACTTTTTTGAATACACCATCTGCTATAGGCTGATTCCTTTTTAAATAAAAAATTTGGCGGGTTTAACATCTTATTTAGTGACTCTGTGTTCTAATTTCATTGTTTACAATCCTTCCCAACAAGTCTAGTCTTAACAATAAAATAGATATATATCAATAATTACATTAATGTTTAAAATTGTAAAAGAGGGAAGTGTAATAAATAAATAAAAAGCATAGAAGAGTAGCTTCATATGAAATCTTACAATTAGAGTAAAATCTGTAAAGTATAATGCATAATTTTTTAACAAAAATATGATCCAAGAAGAATAATAACCACTGTTTTTATAAGCCCACTTGCATGTTATGATATGATTTATATATTCCAGCTAAAGTACTGATATTACTTATTTTCCCGCTAAAGTGAGTTCAAAATCCAACTTTGATCACCTGAACAAGTTAAAAGCAAGACCTTCATGGCCCTTGTCCGCACACCCGGTAATGACAGCGTTCCAGACCGCCACGTGTTGCTTGGGAATTTGATCGAACAGTTGAAGGGCATGGGTAAGAGGGGCCAGTTTGGCGCAGGCGGAGAGCAGCGTAGTCCACGAATACACATCAGGGCAACGGATTTCGGTGAACGCGCGTTCGACGGAGGCGAGGTCGTGGGCCTTGGCGTAGAGCGAGAGGAGGGAGTTGGCGACATGGGAGTGGGCCCAGAGCCCGGTTCGGACGGCGTGGGCGTGGAGCTGGGCGCCGAAGGTGACGTGGCGCGCATTGGCGGCGGCGGTGAGGGCGGCGGAGAGGGTGTAGTGGTCGGGCGTGAAGGTGGAGTGGGCGAGGACGAAGAGGCTGAGGGATTGGGGATGGTGGTTGGAGCGAGTGAGTTCTGCCAGCATTTGGTTCAGCTTCAAGAGACCTTTCATTTGTCATTTGTTTAGAAGAGAAGACACTGAAGAAGAAGAAGATGAAGAAAAGATTAAATATTAGTTTTAATATTAAAAATGTAAATATTATTAATTAAAATATTAAGCAGGTTGACAAATTGAAATTAAAATGCGAAAAATAACATTTGAACCCATTATTGAAAGCCGAAAAAACAACAAATGAAAAAATAAGAACAAAATTTAAAATTGGCAAAATTAGTCCAAAGTAGTTTCGTTGTTTGTTCAAGGTCAGTGCATCAAACGTATAATTTCTTTCCCAAACCTTTTTATATGTAAGTGACAATTTAATAATGGTGAAGTCAAATGGTTCATAAACGTGTGACGACACGGTATTGCTAGTTATCTTGATTAACACAAAAAAATAGTTTATTGATATGAAATAATAATTTTTACGACACTGTTAAAACAAAAACGAGTTAAGTCGGTATAATATTGAGATCCAACTTTTTATTATAGTAAATAAAATAATTTTGGTTTATCTAATATGAATAGTCTATATATATATATATATATACATTAGATAAAAAAAATATTATCATAAATTTTGCATAAATTCTTAGAAAGATGGGAGTCAAATTTTAAATAAAAAGTCTAAAATCATATCTATTCACAGCAGATGTGTTACATCCAAGTTACACAAAAATGTTAGATATAAAACTTGTTCGGCGTTCACGTATACCTCACAAATCGCAACCACAACATTAATATCAATTTCTTTATTATATATTTATTATTATTATATTATTAACATTAATAAATTGTAAAATATTATTTTTATTTTATATGTTTTTATATATAGAAATAATGTTTAAATTATTACGAAATAGAATAAACAAATAATTAAAAAAATTTAAATAAATATAATTCGTATAAAATTATAGATAACTTAAATAAAATAAATAGTACATAACTTAAAATAAAATAAAATAAATAGAATTGATGTCTAATTTAAAATAAAATAAATAAAATAAAATAAGTACGAAACTAAAGATAAAATAATAAAATAAACTAAATTAGTGCATAATTAAAAGTAAAATAAACAAAATTAGTATTAAAATAAAGATAAAATAATTAAAACACGTGCGAAACTATAAATAAAATAAACAAGACAAGTATTTACTTTTAGATCAAATAAATAAATTAAGACAAGTGCATATCAGAAGATAAAATAATCAAGTTAAACAGTGATACAAATAAGACGAAAATAAAATAATTAAAACACGCAAACTGATATAAAATAAATAAAACAAATAAAAATAGTGCGCAATTATAAATAAAATAAATAGATTAATACATAACTAAAGATAAAATAAATATAATAAGTATTTAACTGAAGATAAAATAAATAATCAAGACCAAGTATATAATTAAAAATAAAATAAATAAATATAAAGTTGAAAGTGTATAACTCAAGATAAAATAAATGGGACCATAAGTGCTAACTCTCATCTCACCCCACCCACTCTTGTATACATATAAATTCATTTATTGATTATTATTTTTTAAATTAAAATTATAATTATTTTTATTTAATGAAAGAATTTTTTATTCTTATCTTATCTTTGCATTATTTATTATTTTAATTTATTTAAAAAATAATAATAATTACATTAAATATAATCTCATCCTCTTATATTTTTCTTCTTTTTATCCGATATACAATAATTAGTTAATTAATTTTATTTTTATTGATATTATTATTTTCTTTATAAATAACAATATATATTATTCTTAACCATTTATATAGACAATAATTAGTTAATTAATTTTTATTTTTATTGATATTATTATTTTCTTTATAAATAACAATATATATTATTTTATATATTAATAAATATGTTTTATTCACAATATCAATATATTACTACTCTTATTACTACTACTATTAATTATTATTTTCTTTTTATTTAGACACAATGTTTTTTTTTTTCAAATTACTTTATTTGTATTTTAACGTTCAAATTTTATTCAAAATATAAAATATTTTTAAAATCATAACATGAATCAAAACTCAAAGTTACGTAACTCTTATTTAAAAAATATATTTATTTAAAAACAAGAATATTACAAACATCCGCTTACGTTAAGATCACATGATCTCATATCAAATTTGTTTATAAAAAATCTTACAATACCAAGTTTAATCCATGCTTATATGTAGAGTATTTTCACAATCAAGATGATAGTTTCTCTACTCCATTCCAAAAGTATGGTGTAAACAAACAAATGCCTCTACAAATATCATTGTCCAAGGACAATCCTTCAAGCAATAATTATTGCAATGAAATCAAGGATTTAACAAACATAACCTTTCTTATTGAATTAAAAATTTTATAAAATTATAACTTTTAACTTAATAGTAAATCCTCAATCTAACAATTAAATCCTTATCCTTGTAAAATAAATTTTGTGTATCAAAATGCTAAATTATAATTAATAAATAAGTCAGGAGAGATTTTTTTTTTGTTATAAATTGATTTCAAACACACACTTAGCTTTCATATAACTTAACAAATAATTACCCCATTTAATTAAATTATCATGAATAACATAAATGACAACTACACACTTTATGTTAATTATGTTCTTAACTGAAGTTAAAAGTGATAACATTATACGTTAGTTAAGTGATAACTGATGTCAAACATGATTTATCATTATCCAAAATTATCCAAAATCTAAGATATTTAGAAAGGCTGTTATAATAACCAACATAAAATAGTATCTTCTATTTTGATTATTACTATTAAGAACGTAAAATTTATAGTTTTTTTAATATGTTGGTTATTTTGGATTAATTCCTAACTTAATGAAAAACAATCCTAAGTAGACATAAAAAATCATAAATAAACATGAGAATATAAATACATAACTATATTATTCAAACTACATGTAAACCAGAATTCGTATTCAAAATACACAGAGAATAAGTTCTAACATGGTTTATTTATTCTTAATTTTTAAGAATTTAGTTTCCATCTACTCCTGAAATCAATACTTGACTCATTTCCACTAGATATCTACAGCATAAATTGATAAATGAATATATCACCTAAGATAGTATATGTAAGTTCACACTTTTATGATCTTCTAATATACAAAATTAACGTGTAGTTAACATACAATTGAACAAATAGTATATTTGCAGAGAGAGAGAGAGAGAGAGACGAGGGATGAGATAAAGAGAAGCAACCTAATCGGTGTTAATGGACAACATCCTTTTGTGGAACTAAACTCGGAGTGACAATGGACAAAAACACAAACATCTTTGTTTGAGACAAAGACACAGGAGAAAGAGAATACAAAAGCAAAACGAAAAGAAAGTGAAAATAATTATGTTAGGGAATAGGTTAATATTTATGAAAGTAATAGTTGTAATTAAATGGTATAATAATTATTTTAAAAATTGTCGTCATTGTCATTTAATTATTTCGAGGATAGCCCTACGTCAATCGTCTTTGGAAAAAGTACACTGATAAAATTGTTACCACAATTTTTTTTTAATGGTGGTCCCTAATAAATCATCATCATTGAAAGATGTTGTAAAATGCATATTTTACAATAGTGTTCTTTATCTATATTCTTCCAAGTGATTTTTCTCTGTTTTTTTTTCTTCTTCTGGCATTATCTTACATTGGAGAATATTCCTATTAACTTTAGTGGAGGGATATTTTGTAAGAAATAATATACTAAAACTAGCACTGTTTTATATGAATTTAGAAAAACCGATTAAATTCCTTATTTATGGAAGACATGATCAAGATGTACAGGAATTTCACTCTGAAATTAAGAAAATAAATTATTTGATCACATGCTCCAAATTAGGTCTTTAATGGGATAAATATAGAGAGAATATAATATCTTAACAACAACAAAAAATACAATCATATTATTAACCATAAATATTAAAAAAATTAATTACAATTTATTGTGATAATTCTAATTCATTCATCATAATAAGATAATGAAAAATTTATTAATATTAGAATATGTTAATTCAAATTAGCAACCACGGAAAAATACTTTCTATCATAAGACATAATTTCGATGATCCGACAAATTATCATACAAAAAAAATTGAATAGAAAATCTCTGATTATATTTCTCCCTCGTATGCTGCAACCAGAGGTGATTTTAAGCTTTGGTTTCTCTTTTTCTTCTCCACCTTTACACCAAACTCGTATTGCATGACACCACCAACGCCAACCTCAGCTTCTATAACGCCAAACGTCAACAACAATAATTCAATGAGAGGACCAACCTCATATCCTCGTGTGGTATTGAAAGCAATGAATCTATGTTACATTCATGAATATCAATCCATTCCTTCAAAACTCACCAGTATATCAATCCACAATCAATATTTTCATTCATATATAATTTCACTGGACAAACCCCATTTTTAATAACACAAAAAAATTAAAACTTTAAATAAATATTCCTTCAAAAGAAATCCAAAACTGTTATCTTTTTCTTGACCTAAATACTCTTCGTGAAGCTGATGTAGTTTGTGTCAAAAGAAATGAGTGTAAAGGGTACCGTATTTGAGATTAGTGTGAGATCAAGAGAGCGTTAAAGAACATATTGTGAATCTTGAAATCAATGAATATGGTTTGAAGCTTATCGTTGAACCTTTTCTTATTGGTGTCTATCATTGGAAAGGAAGGAGATCTATTAATATGCAGTTCTACAATTATGCAGGGATCACTTTCAGAAAAGTTTATTTCTTTTTATCAGCAGAAAACATAAATAAATGAGAAGCACAATCGGTGAACCCATACAAAAACCAAAAAATAACAAAGCTCTAACAGCTTCACCCCAACTCTGATTGACAACTCTGAACCAGTTCCGGAAACCAAAAATACCCCAAAAACATTCATATATGAATTTGCTGTTACAAAAGTTTATTGGTTATACAGGCATGGTGATCTAATCATACATAGTGTGTTTCTGAAATATGTTTTTTTGCAACACATAGCCATCTTTCTCGTTGAGGAGCAAAGGCTAACATATTGAGTTAGGACATGCTTAGTAGTTTTAGCTTTGTGTTGCAGTTTTTGTTCACTCAGATGGCTAGGGTTTTGTTAGAATACCTTCGTATCTCAACTATTTTACAATTGTATATAGTTTGAAGCACTTACTTTCTATTTATTGTATTCTTTTTAAAAGAATTGAAAAGGAATGAGAATAAGGAGTAGAAGAAAAGAGAAAACAAGTGGTCCACTTGGAAAACCGTATCAAATGAGAGTGTAAGAGGCAAACAATTGTGAAGAAGCTAGCTGCTTCCTTGGGATCTGAACCTAGATCCTGCAAAAGAGTTGCTACGGATCTTCCAACATCCAGTTGAAGCTTGTTCTCAAAAACATGTTCTATTCAATTAATAAACGTTGGAACCCTATATGGTGTTTTGGATGATTTTATCTTGTTCTATTTGTAAGCTACTGTTTTTTTCTGTTCATGCAGGAAAATCATTTGGTTATGTACTATTTACTAGTGTTGTTCCAAATAGGATATAATATAACCACCTTTTATAAATTTATAGATCTTCCTCATGATCTTTTGTATATGGATTAGTAACCATATTTGTATATTGTTGTTTGTTGATAAAAAATGAAGATATTATAGATCCTAATCTAAAAAGTATGAAAGATAGTGTACCAAACACCATATCTATTAGAGGTGCACAATCCAGCAAAAAATATTTGTTTTGCAGAAATATGTGTGACAAAGCATCATTAACGTCCCTCAGTCATTTTCATAAAATTGAAAAGAAAACATGTGCATGCACAAGGCACATATTCATTATGTATATATCCAATGCCAGTATACATACATTATAGAAGGTGCACATATAGTTTTTTACTAAAAGTTTAAGTACCTTAATTATATTTAGTTTTTTTACTTGTTCTATAATTGATATAAAACCTTTCAAAGTTTCTGAAATCCATAAATGGAATGTTAATAAAAGTAACATTAATCATTGGATTTATTACCTATAGTTTAACTTCTAGAACTATGTACCTTCCTTGCCAAGTCGTAGTGTATTGATATGGCAATAGTAACCAAATCCATGCAACCTTCAACCAATTTGGTATAATTTAAAACGACAATATATGTTTTCCACAGCTTGTTAAGATAAACGGGATAAATGATATAACCATAAGGAAACATAAGAAGGTCCAAAGTAGGTATAAAGCACAATGTCACAGAACATGTTCAAAACAAAATATTAAAAGGGTTTCAATCATCAGCAGTTTCCTAATCATCCATGTCTGGGAAGTCGAGATTCAGAAATTCGGTTATGTCCCAATCGTTGTCAACAACCATATTCTCATTTTGGGTGTTTGTGGCAAATCCATGTTGGAGAGGCTCATACCTATGAACAGATGCAACATGTGGCTTTTGTTCTTCAAATTGCTGAACATTCTTGGTCTCCGTTGAATGGAACTCCACAGAGCTTGACCCAACTGAAGCAACACTGCCATTTCCTGCTCCTACTGGAATTTCATTTTTCACTTGACAGATTTGTGTCTCACAAGTTAGGGCATTGCCTAAAGCATTTGCATGGTCCTCAACTTCTGTACTGCCAAAATCAAATGACCAAAGAGGGAAACTTAGGTCAAAATCTAACCATGCATCCTGATCATCACACAGAAAGTTGTTCTCTTCAGCATTCTCATCTTTGTTTGGTAAAGTTGTTGGTGTTTCAGATTGTTGACCAATCTCATCAGACATTGATTGCATTGTGGTGGATTCAGGGTTTGACAATGCATCACTGACTGCATTGTTTTCTTGCACTTCTGGTGATGCTCCAGATAAAGCACTGAAATGTATACAAATACATGCATGCAACATTAACACTTTAAAAACTGTAGTCATCAAATTAGTTCATAACAAAAAATTTAAATGTTAATGTAATAACACAGAACATATGTGACAAAATTCAAGATCTTAGATTAAAAGGGGAGCAAATGAAGGCACTGTTATGTCCAAACCTGGTAGAGCCATCAGTAGCAGTATTTGAAGTTTCTCCCCTGAAATAGTTAAAATTTAAAGCAATCATGAATAATTTGTCCCCTCACAATAATTAATACCAGTTGTTCAAAATGTTTATTTATGTTTTTTAACATATAAACAAGCATTGAACTAGGGTCATTTTTTATAAGCATGAAGTAAGATCACATTTCAGATGAATCATTTCTTTTTAGATAACTTTTTTTTTTATAAATATTTATAGTAAAATTAAAATTAAAAAATGATGTAAACTTCTTGTATAAACTAAAGTAAAGTCAATTTTGGCACTTTCGTAAGATTTTTTCCTTTCACTTAATTTAAAGCGAAAATGTATCTATTCTTTTTAATTTATCAAGAAGTTCAATATATTTATTTTCCTATATATATATTTATAACATATACATTTTTTATCTAAGCATAGCAATAATATGTGTTTGGTTTACTTTTTTTGGAAAAAAAAACTATTTTTACATAGTTTCTGAGGAGGACAATGAATAAAAATAAATAAATCCAAAATTAATCTCTACCAGACACATATGGCCATGTATATTAAGGAATTGTCAATTAGATAATTGGAAGTGTACCTTCTGACTGTAAGAATATATTCTCTTAGACTCATATTTTGCATTTCTGAGATTTCCTTCGAGTAGAAACTCGCCTACGATTCGAAGAATAATTATGAGATGGAGTTAATTGAACTACTATAATTGAATCAATAATCCAAAGTAAATGTTGTTGTATTAAACAAGCATAAATTTAATACACGATGACATACTGGAAAATTTGTATATGCAAACTTGCCCCATAACTTAATGGCAATCAAATCGTGAGCTCTTGCTGCTTCAAGTTCATCCTTAAATCCACCTACCAAGTCCAAATCATATGCATATACCAATTAAGTAAGATTTAATTGTACCAAAAATTTCCATAAAAATGAGAAGATGTTTCAATTTATTACCTTACAAAAAAATATAATTAACTATTGTTAAATTAAAGAGATGCAGAGTGGAGAATAGTTAGCTTAATACAATATAAGGGGAAAGTTAGCAAATCACCAAGAAACTTGAATTATTTGACTATGTAGAAACTGGTTTACTAAAAAATGATACCAACCATATCACAGTAATATGCACAATCAACTATATATGAACCATATGTTAATTGTGAATTATAGAACCAAAGATTATCTTAAAGGAAATTTTTAAGCACAAATTTTAGTAAAACATGAGTCATAGACTTAAAAAGACAACTAGTTTTGGAGGTGTCTAAATGGAATTAACAAATTTTGATTATACTCTCTTCTCATTAACACTCCTCATAAACCCTAAACAACTATGAAACTCTAGGTACCATCATCCAACAACAAAAATACTCAATTGAAGTCTAAACTTCTCTAACCCCTCACTTATGTTTGAGAAAAACATTTTCTCTAAATTTTATTATTTTTTATATGTTTAAAATTCTATTTAAATTTAAAAGGATGCACATTCATTGGTTAATTTATCTTAATAATATTTTTTTTCTTTCAAAATACTAATCCAGATTCGTTTTACAGATATATCAAATTAATCCCTCCCCTTTTCACTCTTCACTCCTACACTCTCTCAGAAAATCAAATTCATCATATAATAATCAAAACCAAATAGAAAAGAAGAATTGCTTTTACTCACCGATATAAACTGCCGAAGTTGATACAGATCCAGACATAAAAATTGACAGAAACATTAGTAACATCTGAGGACAAAAAACAAATTATTGGAAGTGAAAAGCTACAAATTCAACCTGTTTTTCCTCTCTTTCCGGTTGTTTTGAGGTCCTTGTCCCACACAAAGGATTCGAAACGTCCCTTACACCTATGTCAAATCAAAACAAAATTTCTAACATCAACATAAAATGACTCATATGTATATGAAAAATAAATAAATAAACATATACCTTGTCACCCCTCGATATTTAGAGGTTGTTTTCTTGAAATTCCTTTTACGATATCGTTTTCGCTTAAGCTGTTCTTTTGGTGAGAACTCAATTTCTTCCGTGACAACCACCCTGCTCAAAGTTACAGATATAAAAAAAAAAAAAAAAAAGGTAAAAATTAGACACATTTAAATTGTAGAGTGTTAAGTTGCTAAGACACCAACCTGGTTCCTTGTGATGCTCCTTCCATTAAGGATGAAGGAAATTGGGTTGCTTGATTATGTTTTTGCCCCGGAATCAGGATTTCATTTTTTGTGAAATTGAGGGTTACAGAAGAACACATGCCTCGAGAACTTGATGCACGTTTAGGGTAACGTGGCTCTGAATTTTGGGTTCCTTCCATTGCTGTTTCTGAAGCTAACTCTGGAATGGAATCCAAATTGTTTTAGATCTGTTTTTGAGCAACCAAGTTCAGCTAGAATAGATATAATGCCTCATTACGGTTACGTTTCTTCTCTGTGTACATATGGAATGCTGGACTTCACAAATTTTTGTCCTTTTTATCAACTCTGAGAACTCTCACTGACATAACGTTATTGTTAAATTTTAATCATTATGTTTATTCACAAATTTTAATGAAACTTTACTTCTTAATTAATTAATGTTTAAGAAGAGAGAGAGACATAAATAAAAATAATTATTTCGGTAGTTTAACTCTCCACTGTGCCATAGAAGTTAAAGAAAATTACACTAATCACATGTTAAGTTTTGTGAAATCACTATTTTGCCTTCTTTAATGGTTTAGAAAGCACTATTTTAAATCACACTAACGGTTCAATTGTTGGAAAATATTATTGGGTATAATCCCAAGTTAAGATAAAGGTTGCAAAAACAGATAAGTATGAGTTTCACTAAATTTGAGGAGTAATTTGTGCAATTTAATCAAAAAAAGTTTCACCTTTGTAAAAATTGAACACGAGAGGATTCTTTTCTCTTTTTGTAACTTCTTTTAATCGGTTTAAAAAAAATTGTTTGATACTTTCTATGAATTATTTCAAAAATTAACGAGTATTTTCTAATTAACTAGTCATGCACTCTATCAATTTTTAGCAGTTTTTTTTTTGTTACATGTTAGAAAAAGTAGTGTTTTTCTATAAAAGAAAAAAAAATAAAAAGTAGTGATTTCGTATCTTATTTTGTTATAAATTTTCCAAAAGAATATCATTTTTTAAAATAGACTATTTTTTTCATGCGTTTCTTAGTCAAAAGCTAAAATAAATTTAAAAGGTAATTCAAATCAACAAAAAAATTATTTTAATTTTATAAGAAATAAGTACTTTAAAAAAATTTCAATTATGAAATATAAATTAGCTTATACATTTTTAGAAAAAAAACTCTAAAATACAATTACTAGATTGTTCTACATTAGAATCATTATTTTTAATATGTACTTAATTTTTAGACACTAAAAGAGCATAAATTAATTTACGTTTATCAATTATAAAAAGTTTTTTAAAAAACAGGCAATTTTATTATAAGCTATTTGAAATAACTTATGGTTTTAATATTTTGCTTCTTATTAATTTTAAACTTAATATAAAACTTAAAAAAAATAAAAAGAGAAAATTATTTCGATTAAAAAACTGTAAAAAGCCCTTAATTAATTAATTAATTAATAAACAGATGATACGTTTAAGTGCCATTATTAAATATTTAAGATTAGCTATCATTTTAAATATAAAAATTTATTATCCTTATTAAACATATGAATAAAAAAATCACTATAATTAAATGTTTCTTTTGTTTTAGTAAAAAAATAGTACACATTAAATGCAAATACACTGGATATTTGAGACATTGCTCAGATTGAATAATTTCTGATAATTATTCACATCAAAGAAAGCGGATTGAAAGGGAGTCAGATTTGGATTTGTTCGATTTCTTCACTTCAAGAATGGAGGGAATCAGATTTGGGTTTGTTCACTTTTAAATTAAGTTAAAGGGAAAAATCTTACACTAAATTGATTTTATTATAGTTTATACAAGAAGTTTAAACCTTTTTAATTTTAATTTTACCATAAATATTTATAAAAATTTATCTAAATATGATATAATAAATTATTCAACTAGTGATCATACTTTATGCTCATCAATGACGACAACACTAACATCACAAGTCCTCACAAAAATGTGCTTAAATGTATCAATTATTCTTTTAAACAACTCAAAACAGCTTAAATGTATCAATTATTTTTCTAAACAACTCAAATCAGCTTAAATGTATCACTTATTCTTTTAAACAACTCAAAACATAGTGTAAAGTTTTAGTGCATTACTTAAAAGTGAAATATATGATACTGTCAAAACTTAAATGCTTCTACTTAAGTATCAAACAAGACTTTTAAGTGAGAGAAAGTTAAAAATAATATATTAAACTTAAGTATAATTTTAATATGTTTAATCTTCATAAAAACTATCGAAATCTATTTTTTACTGATTACAGGTAACATGAACGATTAAAATTACATATGGCTAAAATATGTATGTAATGATCAAAATTTCATATGTAATGTGTATGTAATAAATATTTCTTTTGAAAAAGTTAATTTACAGTTTTTTTTTAATTTTCTTACTATTTTTATATCTTACTTTTATTATTATTATATCTATTTTTTTTAAGATTATTTAAGTTAATTTTATTAATATTATTAATATAAGTGAGATTCAAACTTAAGTTCCAGATGTAGTATGATTATTAACATTCTTATTATGACTATTATTATTATTATTATACTTATGATTTCTATAATTAATAATAATATTAATGTTAATAATATCTAGTAATAATATTATTAATATTATGATAATAATAATATTAACAATATTAATAATAATACTATTAATAATAATAATAGTATTAATACAAATATTAATAATGATAATATAAATAATATTAATGATAATATCAATAATATTATTAGTGCTAATAATATTATTAATAATAAATAATAAAGTTAATAATAATGATAATAATAATTTGAATAATATTATTATAAAAATGTATTAAAAATTTTAATAACAATAATAAATAAGAATAATAATAATATAAATATTTTTATTACATAATTTACATACGAACTAAATCCGTATGTAATACATTGGATACAAATATATATGTAATTCTATAAGTAATGCTGATTTTTAATAAATTATTATATGTTAATTTATATACGGATTAAATCTATATATAATATCCTTAATGTAAATTCGTATGTGAAAATCCGTATGTAATATTAATTTTACATGCAAATTTGAATTTGTAGATAATTTTATACGTAATATTGATTTTACATACAGATATAAATCCATATGTAAAATTTTATATATAATATAAATTTTCATCCATATGTAATTTATTTATTTTTAGTGATTCTAACTTATTGAACTATCTTTATCTTACACGTAAACAAATGATATAAAACAATTACACCCTCTCTAATCGTGAACAATAATGATTCCTAATTCTACTATTGAAAAATACTTTTTCATTTCTTTATAATTGAAATGTATATATATATATATATATATATCTTTACTCATATGTAACAATATTTTTTATCAACATTTAGATCACAAAGAATAATATATAGAGAGAGATATTAGTAGAAGTAAAGGAAATAGTAAACACAGATGTAGCACACCCTGTCATTGTCACTGTTTCACATACCAATCATGAATTAACTCCCTCATTGTATCTTACTTCTGCAGATAATAAATTTTTGATATACCTCTCTTATGTAAAATTCACCACGATTGCTTCAAACCCTAGTTTTATTGGAAATTTGTTTGCATCTAAGCCCCATTTAAACCCTACAAAGCAACCTACTATATTGTCTAGCCCATTTGTTGAGACTCCTCTACCTTTATCGTCCCAATATGATCCAAATGCTCCAATTGGGAGTATTCACGCTTTTTTAATAACTAAGTTACTTGTTATATTTATTTTTAACTTCTATAAAAAGGAAAATTTGATAGTAGTTGAGAGACATATAGAGAGATAGAGAGCTTAGACTCAAATGTGGATAAGATTTTATTTGAAAAATTCTCTATATCATCATATTTTTTCTAATCTAATTTTCTATAAAAAATTATGTAACAATCTTGGATATATAATAATAATGTTGAATATTTCTAATGTAAAGAAAATATAAGTGGTTGGCTACACAAATTCGGAAAACATATGAACATAAAGCCTTTGAAGACTTTCCCATAATGTTAGATATAAAGTTCTTACATGGTGTTGATTCTTAATATAAGGAGACAATAATTACAACAAAATTGGAGAAATCAAAACTGATAATAACAAAGACTAACATGTATAACCAAAAACATTCTGATGATAGTATGAATGTATATGTCAACAAAATTTAGAAACTAATATATATATATATATATATATATATATATATATATATATATATATATATATATATATATATTTTTTTTTTTTTTTTTATTTTCTTTATATATATATATATTTTTTTTTTATTTTTTTTTTTTAAAATAAAAAAATAAA
>Ga0099825_1001367_pt1 | contig 30913 bp, 9 predicted proteins | sample SiratroredBW_FD_76838 | JGI IMG/M metagenome (GOLD analysis project Ga0099825, IMG submission 76838) | Root nodule microbial communities of legume samples collected from California, USA - Siratro red BW | ecosystem: Host-associated > Plants > Roots > Nodule | place: USA: California | collected...
AAATATTATATTATATATATATATATATATATATATATATATATATATATATATATATATATATATATATATATATATATATATTACAATTGCAAATGATAAAGTAATTTTAATATTTTTAGTTAGATATTAATGATTTTTACCCACAATTTAGTTTATAAAATCTCTATTACTTATTTAATAGACTTATTATATAATTAGAGTTTGAATATTTCAATCAATCTCTTATGTTAATATTTAGAGCATACAACAATAATACCTACTCGAAAACTATTAACATACATAAAATTTTACATTAATATGATATTCATATGAATAACATATCATCAATTACACTCAATTCACAATAAAATATATCATATCTTACATCATTAATTAAATAATATTTTTAAACATTTTCATTTGTTATATACACATGTAGATAACATATATCAACTTAAAAGCATATTAATTTCATCATATAAAAATTATATGAACTACTTAATATGATTTGAAATAATTTCAATTGGAGACAATTTAGTTTATCTTAAAATTTTATCTTTTATCTTGAATGAGACTTTATATTTTGAAAGTTAATTTTTAGTTTGAGCAATAGATGTTTAGCTTGATAGAAAATTATCTAAAGGACATTTCGTTAGAGTACAATGTCTCTAAACAAACAAAAATTATCTCACTCTTATTTTGCTTAAGTCAAAATACTAAAAGAAGTATCAAACTCACAAGTATCTAAAACTTATTCAAAAAATTCTTCTACCAATTTTAAACAAGTGTACAATAATATCACATGAATTATTGCTTTAATTAATGTAATGTAAAAATCATGTTAAATATTTTGAAAAATAATCCATTATCATTGTTCAAGTGATAGATAATGTACATATGATTTGTATATATTTATCATGTGTTTGTTGATTTTGTATGGGATATATTCAAAAACCATTTCACATGTTATTTCTATTATTACAAGTATTTTTACATCAAAATCAAATATCGCAATAATTATATAGCCTCAAATTTAATCATTAAAATTATATAATATTTAATGTTTTAAATGTATTATTAGTAATTATTTTTAATTAATATTTTTTTTCAATATTGATATATTATTTACGAGCTTAACCAAAAATATCACAATTTTGTAAATTTTGATAGTAAGACTCATGCAAATATATGTTATAAATATATATCATATATAATACATTTTAAATATATAATCTATAATATACAATATACTTATAAAATTAATTTAAATTTATTTAATTTCAAATGTTGTTTCTTACAAAATAATAAATATAATATATTTATAATTGTTATTTATAAATAATATATATATATATATATATATATATACATGGTTATTTTTTATAATTTAATATATGTATACTTTAATTTGTTTAATAATTATATGTCATTTAAAGAAGATTAAAGTTTTAAAATAATATAATATAATTTAATAATAATAATGAATTTCTTAATTCTAATAAAAATATTTTTATTATATTAAATAATTTTATTAATATTTTAAATTTAATCATATTATAATGGTTCTAAAATGAAAAAAATTCAAAATTCAATTATGGTAATTAAATTGTACCATGGATTCAAAATATAATGTTTGACTCAATCAAAACATATTACTCAAATTGAATTATGTTTTCACCATGTTTATAGGAAAAAAAAATATAAAAATAGGTTCTTAATGGATGATGTAAAGTTAACAATTAATAACTGAATCCTAAATATACACTAAACAACTGAAAAAAGAAAAACACACATGTGGATAGTAATTTGGAGTGTAATTGCTTAAAATATCAATGGTCTTTAATTCTTGTTACTCCATTATAAAAAGTGGAATATGCTACTCATTTAATCACTTAACACAAGTGGAAGTGTGGCACTATTCAAAACAAAAGAAATATGAAGTTCTCAATGATCATGTTGTTTTTATCCTTTTTTATAATTAATTTTGTCTTAATTCAATCAGCAACTCTTGATATATCAAAATTTGGAGGAAAACCAAATGGAGATATAACTCAGGTATGAATATTTGATATTGAATCAAACAGAAACTAGTATTGTTTGATTCATCTCAAATCATAAAATGTTTTTGTTATTATTACAATGTTTTTCAATAATTTGTTATTTTCATATTCTTAAGGCTTTAACAAATGCTTGGACTGAAGCATGTGCATCCACATCTGCTGTGAAAATTGTGATCCCAAAAGGCACATATAATATGAGAATGGTAGATGTAAAAGGTCCTTGCAAGGCTCCTATTGAACTTTATGTTGATGGCACAATTAAAGCACCTGTTAGGCCAGAGGATGTTGGTGGTGAACAATGGCTTAGGATTCAATATGTTAATGCCCTAACCATATCTGGTAATGGAGTTTTTGATGGTCAAGGTGCATATGCTTGGAAACAAAATGATTGTTCAAAAAATTTTAATTGCAAACTGCTTGGCATGGTAAGTAAATATTATTGTCAAAATTCAAATAAAAAGCAACATAACTTGCATATTTATCAGAAATAGATTTCATTAAATTTTCTATTGTTTTATTGTGAACAGAATTTTGGTTTCAACTTCATCAACAATTCAATAGTCCGTAGCATTACTAGCAAGGATAGTAAACACTTTCATGTTAATGTTTTGGGTTGCAACAATTTCACATTTGACGGATTTAAGGTAAGTGCTCCAGGAGATAGTGCCAACACCGATGGAATCCACATTGGAAGATCCAACGGTGTGAATGTTATTAATACAAATATTGCCACTGGAGATGATTGTGTCTCACTAGGTGATGGTAGCAAAAATGTACTTGTTGAAAATGTAAATTGTGGACCTGGTCATGGTATTAGTATTGGAAGCCTTGGAAAGTACAAGGAAGAAGAGCCAGTTGAAGGTATTACAATTAGGAGTTGTACTTTGAAAGGAACTGACAATGGAGTGAGAATTAAGACTTGGCCTGATGAGCCAGGAACAATTACAGTTACTAACATGAAATTTGAAGATCTTACCATGGAAAATGTTAAGAACCCTGTCATCATAGACCAAGAGTATTGTCCATGGAACCAATGCTCCAAAAAGGTATTTAATCCTTTATTTATGTATAAATTCATATTTGTTAGAGATAATATATCGATTAAAGATGAGACTTTTCAATAATTTATAAATGAGTGTAAATCTTTTTTTACAAGTCAGTCTAGTCAAGTTAAATTAGGCTTAAAGTCCACTTCTAATATTATTATTTAATAAGTAACAAAATATTTCATATACCAAGATGGTTTATAAGACTAACTTCTAACTCATTTCTTATTGTTGTGATGTTTCAGAGTCCATCAAAAGTGAAAATAAGCAAAGTTTCCATCAAGAACATTAAAGGAACTTCAGGAACTAAAGAAGGAATAATTCTTGCTTGTAGCAGTGGTGTACCATGTGAAGGGATAGAGATATCTAATGTTCAACTCACATACAATGGAACTCAAGCAATAACTTCATGTTCTAATGTCAAACCAAAAATATCAGGAAATACCCCTCAGTGCACAGCTCCAGAGAAAAGTAGCTCATAATTTGTTTAAATAATTTATGATTATATGTATAATTTTTATTCCTTCGCTTATAGCCATTAAATAAGTAGAGTAATGAAATAAATTATAATTATAGTTGCGATTGTAATTTTTAGAATAAATACTTGAAATAAATTCAAGTAAACAATAATTATGTATATTATTAGTCTTGAATGATAAAGTGTTACAATTATCTTACTGTAATGTGCCCAAACCTCCTATCTTTGTTATAAAAAGTCTATGAAATGATGTAAAAAAAGAAAATATTTCGTTGTTCTAGTGATTTAGAAAGCTTTTCATTAATTTATGTAATTAAAATATGAATTAACGAATCTTTTACTAATGAATATATTCAATCTAATTTAATGGGTGCTTAGCTTTAATTCAAAGTATTAATATCTTTTAACTCAAATCCTCTTTTTTTTTGTATTACTATTATTATTATTCGAATATTTTAGTTTTGGAAATTAAAATTTCAAAATTAACCGTAAAAAGTGTCTAGCATTTTTATTTTAAAGTATTTCCATTAAAATCATCATAGACACCCCTCTCTGTAATCGGCTGCTACCATTATACGAATCCCTCTGGCAAGTAGCCATTTTAGTAGGAAGGTTTATCCTTACGGAGTCTTGTTTATTTTTGTTTTTTTATCGGCAATGGAGTCTTATTTGTTAATTGTTTATTAAACATATAATACAATTAAATATATTAATCATGTTATTTATTTATCACAAGTTATATTAATCATTCACATTAAATGAATAAAGACTGATTAATTTGGAATATTAAGATTAAGTTTGGACACGTAGACTATAATACTCTAATATTAAAAATATTTGTTATTTAATTAAGAATCTTGAATAATTTTTTTGTGTGTGAAGATTTTTTAAACATTGATCCTGACACAACTCATATTTTACATTTTTACAATTATTTAAAAAGTATATAACAAAAACTTACTGAGGTAAGTTATGCAATCTTGTCTAATAATAAGATTTTTATATCATAACAATAATTATTTACATATTTAATGTTACTTGTTATATTAGAATTAAGTTATATATGAGCTAATATCTTAAAAGAAAGTTTCTGAAAACTTTCTTCAACAATTTCTACCAAGCATATTCATATTCTATTTGTACCATAAACACATATAAAAGAAAAATATAGAAATGAGTAATGCTTTTTAAGTTTCGAATATTAGTTTTATTAAACTTAATATATAATAATAGACAATAAAAAGTTTAATATTTGACCTAAAATGATAAAATTCAATTTCACTTTATTAAATTTAGAAATTTATATTCAACTTCTCACGATTAACTATAAACATTAAAAGTCACTTAAAAATTGATTAGATAGTTGTGTATTTTTTATTAAAAAATTGATACACTCATAATTATTTTTCTTGATAATATGATTAATTTTTAGCTTATAGCAAATATTATAATTACTACATATTGGTGATGAATAAGTATCATATAGTTTTAAATTTAACCTATGAATATAATAATTCAAAATACTATTTTAAAATATTCAAATATTCACTTAATGAAAAATTATTTTCTTATACTCCACCATAATTTCTGTCTTTTATCCCACAATATACCAAATTATAAATTTTTAAATACAATATCAATATAGTATCACAAAGAACCTATAAGTCTTTCTCAATTAAACTCGTATACTCTTAGACATTTTATATAGTTTTAAGGATTACAAAAGTTAACAAATACTAAGAAATTATATTTTGTTTTAATTAATAACTTACACGAATAGTCCAAAAAATATATAAAACAATAATTGAAACAATATAAAGATAATAATAAAGTATATAGACAAATTAATTTTATTCAAGTTTGTTAAATTAAAGTATATATATTTTATTTTATTTTGTTATGTAAATTTCTTGATGTATAAAAGGATAATATTTAACATATTTTTCACAGTACAAAATAAAAAGAAGTTAAATAAAAAATTAAATAAAAACTTTACATAAATAATAGGATGTAATAAGTATATTAAACGAAATAGCTTTAAACAAAAGAACATAAAAGAAATCACGAATATATTACTGGAAACAAATCAACTAACAAAAATATAAATTGATTAAAATAAAACAATAAGTTATTAATAAATAATTAAATAACAAGAATATAAAAAAATAAAAAGACCAATACATAAATAAAATAAATTAAATGATATAAGTGTAAAAAAATAAAAAATAAATGTACATTCAAAATAAATTAAATCATAAAATATAAAGAAAAAATAATTTTAATAATAAAAATACAGAATAAAAAGAAGACAACTTACTCAAAATAAATTAACCAATAGAAACATAAAACCAAATGAACTCAAAATAAATAAAAGGTTACAAAAATCATTCATATCACAATAAATTCTTAATCTAGACAATTCGTAATAATTATAAATTATATATGATTTATAATCCACTTTGCAAAATTTTGTCAACTTGGTAATTCAATCTTAGTGGATAATTTTTAGCATAATAATGTTTTACATTATACAAATGTTTTTATTTTAAATAGTTTAATCATATGAAAAATCATTATAAGATAAAATGTCAATAAATCGTCAATGAGTTTTGATGTTAACAAATATTTAAATATTTTATTTGTTTGAATGTGAATAAATCATCTTAAATTATATTGTGATAATTAAATAGTTCATTAGTTCATCTAGTGTTTATTGTAAGTCTCGTCATATAGAGTCTCATTAATCATATAAATTCTTAACTTGAAATTAAATTAATAGATTAGCCACTAATATAAAATGTCTTCTAAATAAAGTGTAAGTGTTTGAAATTTTATTTTCAAGGTCTACAATGTCTTTGTTTGAAAATATTTTATTGTAAATGATCTTATAATCATCTACTTAAAGAAATATTTTGAAGTTGTGATGAAATTTCGCTCATAGAAGGATTATGTGTACTATAAAAAAAAATATTAGATTTACTATTATGAACAACAATTGTCATATCATCTTCATAACATTATCTCAAGTCTTGACGACTAATTAATGATGATAGTAATATGGTCCTTTGTCCAACATTTTCTTAAATAAAAAAACTAAGTTTTAATACATTTAAATGTAAAAGGTTTTGTATGTTACCTACATGAAATACTTATGTGAATTTGTCCTTTATATGAAATATCTTGCAAACTTTAATATACAACACAAATATTATTTTGATGTTAAGTCTATTATAGCCTCCTTACTTCAATCATAACATAGTTGTCTACAACATACTGTTATAAAAGTCGCTTTTCTTATAATGTTATAGATTGAGACAAATCTACAATAATCAATAATTATGATCAAAGTTACTTAGAAGCATGTAACTATACATAATACTTTAACCATTAGAATTTTTTTTATGTTGAGGTCCCAACCATTGTTTCAAAAAGAAACAATAATGAATATTGTAAAGGGTCATAACATCCCACGGTTTCCTTAATGTTTATTAAATTCTTATCATGATTTACAACTTTAATGTCTCACCCAGGTGTCATTCCCATTGATTCTGATCTCCCGCAATAATAATTAAGTTACTGTATTATTGTGGTTAAGTGACATTAATGAGTAAAGTATATTTATAAATATTTGGTTCTTTAACACATTGTCAAGTACGTACATGAAACAAAAATTACGCTAATGTGATATTTATTACAAATTATGAATAATGGTTTGATGAAGTTGAGGGGTTTCCCCTCCTATTTTGTAATTCATGTTTCAAATTATTAAAAGTGCAAAAAAGTTGCCTAGGTCCCTCATTTAAAAAAAAAAAAAAAATCTTCAAATCTTGTGATATGTTAGCACCTTAACACGAAATAATATATATTATGACCAATTGCAACTATATTTTCATCTATGTGAACATTAAGCAGTGGCGGCTCAAGACTTTAGGAGGCTTAAAGCCAATAAAAAACATGAAATTTTTTTAAATTAATAAAATAATTAAATTATAATATTTTTAATATTAGAACAATTTTGTCTTATAATTTCATTCTCGTTATCCTGTGTTTGTGTTACTATCATGAGTTTGAGAATCAAAATTATTATCCTTAAGTTTGAGAATCAAAATTATTATCCTTAAGTTTGAAAATCAAAATTATTATCTTGTTGACTACTTTATTATTGTCTTCACCTAAAATTTATATTGTTATGTTCTTCATTTAAAGAAGACTCACCTGCATTTATTCATTTTTTGGTTTATTTTTATAAATATATCCATAGTCCCTTTTTTTTTTAAGTTTTGAATAACCTGATTCAAATTTTCTAGTTGCCATATTTATATATGTTTATATGAAATTAAAAATTATAATATATATCACACTGAATATAACTTATAATTTAAAAAGATAAAACCTGATTGTCAAGACAATAAGCTTGATGGAAGAGTCTCAAGTCTCCTATTATGATTCGATCCTGTCCTTTGGTATCTCTTTATTTAAATATAATTTGTAACTTCTACTATCTTTCGATCCTATGGTTTGGTATGTTTTTAAATATAATTTGTAATTTCTAAATTCTCTTCCTTAAATATGCACAAATTATTGTAAGATTAATTAAACAATAATGAAAAAATAAAAAAAATTGGGATCAATTGATCAATCTCATATTATTTTTATCAAATATTGATTACTCAAAAGGAGTCAAAGTGAACACAAATTCTTCCTTAATCAATCTACTGTTCAAAATCTCTAAGTAAAGGCACACACATAAATGCACACTATAGAATGATTAAATATGAAATGAAAGAAATTTGAAATTAAAAATAAATTGAAATAATATTATGGAAGAAACAAAGAGACAAAGGAAGAAATGAGATAAGTTAAAAAAGAAGGAGAGAAGTGAAAGAGTGAGACAATGATAGGACATATAAATAGATGATATCAATATGTTGGAATATAGGGAAGAGATAAATTATAAAGTTTTGATAGGAAAGATTTCTTGACTGTTCAATTTTTTTTTTAAATTATTAATTTATTAGAAGAAAATTTCAAGAATATTATTCATTAAATAGTATTTATAGTACCAATATAAATTTAAAGTCATTAAATAATATTTATGACACCAATGTAAACTTAAAGTAAGTTAAAATATTTAAATTTTTAATTAAAATTTTGTTAGTATAATTTAAAAATTAAATATTTTTTATTTTATAATAATATATGAGTATTAAATTTTTTTAAGACCTTTGAGGCCTTGAGGTCTAAAACATATTAATTTTTGTTGAGACTTTTGTGACCTTGAGGCCTAAAGCATATTAAATTTTTTTGAGGCCTTTAAACCCTTAAGGCCTAAAGCGGTTGCTTTACTTACTTGGGCCTTGAGCCACCCTGACACCAAGTGAGATGAATGAAGGTGAATGATTGTAACTTCTGATATATTGTCTAAAATATTTATTTTTAAACAAAATATGAAAATATATTAAGCAACTCTTGCGAAGACAGTAACACTTAGAAGTAACACTTAGAAGTAACACTTAATACTAGAGCAACTAATACTAGAGCAACACACATATAGTGTGATTTGTGATTAAATAGAAGTAACACTTCCTACTAGAACACCACCACATATTTGTGATTAAACAATAGTAAATCATAATGTGCCATGTAGTTGGAGGACGTAATTAAACTTTAATCATTGTAACCATATTTAAAAAATTTTAAGCACTATTATGTATATGTTGAAATCATTGTTGCATTTTCACATTTTTAATAATTTGAAATTAGAATAAATAATGAATTTTGTAATTTATAGTATTACAAATTGAAGAAGTAAAAGTACATTATTGAACTACCATAACTTAATTATGTAATTATGGTAATAAAAGTATACTAAAAATTTTCAATGCCACTAAAATGGCATTACTTAATTTGCTTCATTATCATTTGATACTTGAAATATTTGTTAAACAAATAAAAATATATTAAAATTAAAATATTTTTGAAAATTCACATTTTAGTTTATCGTGTTATAATATTAATTAATAATTATATATATATGTATATTAAAAAATATTATTTGTACATAAGATGAGTTAAAAATAATCTAAGAAAATTGAACATGTGTTTTTTTCTTTTTCTTTAAATGTTTTCAAATTTCGCAATTGAACAAACTTTACATTACCACGCTATGGAAAATTGAAGGAGATGTAAAAGTACATTAGTAAAACACTACAACAAATTTTGGTGATATGATTTAATGTTACATAAATAAATAAAAGTATATTTAAAAGGAAAATATTTTTTTATGATAAAACTATTAAAATACCATAAATTAATTTATGATGATAAAACTTACTAATCACGTTCAATGTTATTAACATGGGTATTATTTGATCTTCCTTCATTGTCATCCTTGTCATTAGATTCTTAAAATTTGTATGGTACAAAAGTATAACATCTCATATTAAATAAATAAATAAAATTATATTTAAAATAAAAATACAATTTTTTTGTCTATCAAGAATTACAAAAATATAAACAAATTGAGCATATAAATTTTCATGATTTTTTTTAATTGTACAATCTTTATATTATATTACTATATCTTTATTCATTATATCCTTCAAATCTTTGTAACACTGATTAGAATATATAGGAAAAGTACTGTCTTGATATTTAGTTTGAAAAAAGGATATTTTGGAAAAGAATATTGACGCCACAAAATATTCTGATAAGATCATATTTGGGTTCTTGTAAATTAGAACACCATAAATTTTAAATTTTTCAAAGAAAAAACTTAGTTTTATTTCAAAATTTATCTGCCCATTACATTTATGATAGATTCTATATTAATCTAACTAAAATTCATCTGCCCATTACATTTATGATAGATTCTATATTAATCTAACTAGATATCCTTTAATACCCACTAGTAATTAATCTTCATTAGTGTTGTCTTGTATTTTCCACTGAATATATCATTATTTCCCATTATGAGAATATGAATGATTCATCTTATTGTAATTTTCTTTTTTCCATATGACACATTTCACCACTTAATTAAAATACATCTTTCCCACACTGTTGAATTGAGGTAACAACAACATCTGCACAATCATAAAAAAAAAATAATTATAATTATTTCCTTCCTTTTTTTTATCACTTTTTTTCATTTATTTCTCCTTTTCTCTTTTCTTTTGTATTTTTCTCCTTAATTTCTTTTTCTCTCAACTCCTTCTCTTTTTCTTTTTCTTCACTAATTTTCTTTTTTTACTAGCTCTTTGTCTTTTCTTTTATTTCGTCTCTCTTTCTCTCATCACAATCATAACCTATCCTTTTCAATACTCATCAAACATTCTCTCTTTGCTCTTTCTTCCTTCTTTTTTCTTCAAAGTTGTCCTTGGATTTTCTTTCCTTTGTGAAACAAACAATTTGTGACATGTATTTAATTGAAGAGTAACTTTGGAATTAGTACCTGCCATAAATAAAAAAATAATAATTTAAAGTAAAAAGAAATTTAAAAGTAAAAAGAAATGTTACTGAATATTAAGCCGAAGCTCTCATAACAACTGATGAGAATATCTGGGAAAATGATCGTCTTGATATTTAGTTTGGGTTTGGAAATGGAAAAAGGATATTGACCCTACACACTCAAAGATGAGAAGGTGAGTGACAAGTTATGGGATTGATGGCAGCAGGATATCCTAATAAGATCATATTTATGTTCTTGTAAATCAGAACACCATAAATCTCTCAAAGAGAAAACTCACTTTTTATTTCAAAATTCATCTGCCTATTAAAATACCTAACCTAAGATCTTTTAGATTCTATATTAATCTAACTATGTATCCTTTAATACTCACTAGTAATTAATTTTTATTAGTGTTGTTTTATTTTCCTTCCCACCAAGAAAATATGAAAGATTCATCTTCTTGTAATTGTGATCTATTCCACCACTTAATTAAAATATATAATAAAAATTATAAAAAAAAATTCTAAATTATATTTATGCCCCGAAGATTATATTAGGTACAAAATTATAACATATTATATTAATAAAAAAAATAAAATTCTATGTATACACGTGTCTGCATATGTGAATAATCTTTAATGTAATATATGTTAAAAATACACTATTTTTACTACAATTTTATACTTTACAAATTAAATAGTAAATATAATTACAAATTAATGTAGCCACATATATCTTCCTATATATCTAAAATTCAAAATATTTAAAATCTAACTGTGTTATATATATATACACGCGCGCATGTGTTAAAAAAATCATAATAAACAAAACATACTAACTAAGATTTCATATTACTATGTGTATTACTCAATCCTTCTTCATTCTCATTATATCATTAAAATCTTTGCGATACAATATTATAACCTATGTTGTCAGAAGAAATAAAATTATTAAATAAATAAGAAAATAAATATGAACCTAATGTTTAACATGTTATATAGCATCTGTATGTTACCCGCATTATTTATGGACCGAATCAAGTGTCGAATAAATGTCAATTTTCCTTTTGAAGTAATATTTGTTATTGAAATTGGTTGATTCTCCTTTCACCATAAGTTCCTCTTCTTCATCATAATTCTTTCTGTTTTTATTCTGTAGTCATTCTTCATATTTTATTTATAACATTTACTTTCTATGTTTTTCTTTATTGTTTTAATGTTGATATTTTATTATTTATATTTTTCATTTTATTGTGTTATCTATTAAAATGTTTATTAAAATGTAAAAATAAAATATTATAACAAAATTTAATACAAATATAAGATTAAGAAGAAACTGATCTGACTGAAAGTGCGACCAAAACGCACGACAATTATTCAGCAAAAATGTAAAGAAAAATTCCAAGAAAGATTTAAAACAGAGTACTAGATTATTGAAATTAGAATCGTGAGAAAAACGTTACACAATGCAAGATCATCAACTGCCCCCAAACATAAATTAAAATAGATATCTAAAATAATTTTAAGAAAATATAAAAAAATTGCATTTTCATCAAATTAATATTATAATAGAGTTTTAGCCATAAAAAAATATGACAATAAATTTGGCAAGAATGAGTTTAGATTTACAAGTCTGAAACCATTATTATAATACTTTTACTTTCATTTTTTTCATTTTTCAAAATTTCGCCACATTTTCTGAATTGTTTACTTTCTTATTTGATTCCTTGGATTTCTTGGTAATAAAATAAAAAATAATTTAAAGGATATATCACTTGTTTAATGGTAAAAATCAAGCAAGTGGTTAAAGTAAATGAAAAATAAATAGTGTCTTTCTCAAAAGTATGCAAATAGTAGATGGAAGAATTGGAATAAAACCTGGAAAACATTGAATTTGGGTTCACCTAAAAGACAAAAGAAAACAAAGAAGAGGAAGGAAGAGATATTCTTACTGATGATGTCAGTTTCGAATTCTTAGGATTTCAACAAACAAAATCGATAGATTGCATGATAAATGTTTTTTCATGCTGTTTTTTCGTCCTTTACACCCAAAAAAATGTGTTCTCTGTTTTTTTTTTTTTTTTACCAAATTCAACTTTTCGGTTGAAAACAATTGTTTAACTGTTTAAAAGTAACAGTCTAAGGTTTGTCATGTTTTACAATTATCAAGGATAAAATCGAAAAAAAAAACGTTTATATATAAAAAAGGTATAATAAACTGTATTTGTAAAATTTACTTATATTTTTACTGTTTCATAAGAAAGTTTCCTATACATAACATAAACCACGATTTATAAGTATTGTCTTTAAAAATAAATAGACTATGATAAAATAAATATTATTTAAAATAATAAAAATGTAATTTCTTCTTTTAAAAAAAATATTTTTAACAATATGATTTATAGATTCTGTACTGTTCTTAAAATAGTAAAACTGTGGTGTCTTCTGAGAAACACTTTCAGTTAGTTTCTCCCGGTCTCTCTTTTACACTCTCATTTCACCTTTCACCCTTGATCTCACCCTTCAAACGCCACCGTTCTCTACGGTGAACCCTTACGAAGTCTTCAATTACCACTTCGATGATTCTGACGCGTTTATGGCTTCTTGCTCTGTCTCCCTACGGTTGTATAACTACCCTTTCTTCTTCAACTTGGATGGTCCAGTGACAAAAAGAATCCAATTGGAGAAAAATAGGGTTTAAGGTTTTAGTTCATCAGTTGATGCTGGTCTCTGCAGTGAGTTTCTGAGTTGTACTGTCCCAAGGTTTGATCGATTGCATGATAAGACCAATTCTTTTGTGATTATCATTGTGTTTATTTTTTACTTTACTCAAAATTGTGATCTATTTCTAATTGCCTGAAATGCGATTGGACTTGATTCTCAGTGCTGAGTAGAGCCACCCTAATGAACTTGGGCCATAATATTTCTATTTTGTTTTGCATAATCGACTATGGAGCTATAGCCATTAGCAGTATTGAAAGCAGTTGAAATCTTGCACCAGGCGCGTGTCTTTATTGCTTCTTGGACTAGTCTGGTTCTAGAGGTTTTAGTAGATGTAGGTTGGGTATTTAAGGTTCTAGAGGAGGGATTTGATAGAGTAGGTTTTGGTACACAGTGTTGTTTTTAGAAAATTTCAAAACATTTTTAGGTGGATAGGTAGTGGTTGCAGCAGATTCATATAACTTAACCATTTTTTAGTTGTCTTCTGCATTGTAATTATATAGAGCCACAAACTCCATATATGAAATATTGAGATTCACTCAAACTTGTCATCCTTCTAGATCAGTCATGTTCCCTGTGTCATGCCTATCGGACCTTAACTTCCAACAAACTACCGCTACATAACTTTCCTACTAGCCAGATATAGCAGCATGCAACTTAGGAAAGTAAATGATCAGTGCCTCAACCATTTTTCTGAGTATAAGAAGAATGTAGTTAGTGCTGGTTAATCCGAGAGAAAAAATCGGTGAGAACTGAGTCAACATATAAGGGAATGACACCATCTTGAATCCAAAACCTTAAGACATTGGGTTTGTGGGTCTTTTTTCTTATATGTTGCTCAACTTTTTCATTCCTACTCAATGTAGGACTTAGACTCAAACTTGAATCCCTAACAATCTCCCCCTCAAGTGAGAGTCCCTTTCACATTGGTACACTCTCCATCTAGCGGAAGCATTTTCAACAAGAGTACCTTAATCACAAACGGTTTGTGGGTCTTCTTTCTTATATGTTGCTCAACTTTCTCATTTCTATTCAATGTAGGACTTAGACTTATACTTGAATATCTAATAATCTCCCCCTCAAGTGAGAGTCACTTCCACATTGGTACATTCCCCCTCTAGCAGAAGTATTTTCAACATGAGTACCTTAATCACAAACAGTTTGTGGATCTTCTTTTTTATATGTTATTTAATTTTCTCATTCCTACTCAATCTGAGACTTACACTCACACTTGAATACCTAATAGTTATATCTTGAAAATATGAAATGGAGATGGTGTTTCTTAATGTCAATCATAAGCTTAAATTTGTGATTAAATCTATGGAGTGTGTGCTTTGGCTTGGCAATATAATTTTGAAGGTAAGTGTTCTGAATGGAACTATGGGTAAAATATGATCTTTATATGTATTTTTTTCACAAGGAAGTTCATATCTGATCATGGCCTTTAACTTTTCTGAGCAGAGGTTTCCCTCTTTGGCTACATTTTATTCTGGGAATTCAGTTCTGAACTGATAACAAGCCATTTGAGGTAATTATATCCTTTTTTCTCTTACTCCATGTCTCATTTTGCTGCCTCTGCTTCCTTTTATCATATGAAATTGAATTGTGTTCAGGAAGAAATGAAGTGGTTCACGGCTAAGATTGTGGATATGATGAAGCAAGAGAACCTCTATGCATCATAGGGAGGACCTATTATTTTGTCTTAGATTTTTCTTAAACATTATTAAATACATGTCAATTTTCTTTTATAAAAATTGTGGCATCCACTTGTGGGAGTAGTATAGAGAAACAGTCTCGAATTCTAAATGGCCAACTGCATGCCTTTCTAATATGAACAAATTATGTAATAGTATATGTATACCTTTTAATGCCAGGTTGAAAATGAGTGCGGGAACATTGATGCGGCCTATGGTCCCGCTGCTAAATCCTACATCAAATGGGTAGCATCAATGGCAACATCTTTTGATACAGGGGTTTCTCGGGTAATGTGCCAACAGGAAGATGCTCCTGACCCAATTGTATGGTTTCTTCTTTTAGCTATCTAAATAACCTGTTACGGTTTACATTTTACTATATTGTCTATTTTCCTGATTCTTGGATAGAGAAATCTTACCATGCTGCTGTCTACACTTATTCCATAATTTGTATTCTTAACAACTCTCAGATTAACACATGAAATGGATTTTACAATGATCAATTCAATCTAAACTCTCACTCAACCAAAAATGTGGCTGAGAACTGTAGTGGATGGTTAGTGTCTTTTTCTATATAAATCATTAAGTTATTTGAATGTCATTCTCAAAATATGATCTGATTGATTGGGTATATCCTTTATCATTCACTCTATTTTTATTTTTGTTGTAAGCTTTAGAACTGTGTGAAACTGTAGGTTTCTTTCATTTGCTGGTGCTGGGCCTTACAGACCAGTGGAAGATCTTGCTTTTACTGTGGCACGCTTTTGCCAGCAAGGTGGAAGTTTTCAGAATCACTATATGGTAATACAATCTTACATGTTAAGGATTTAAGCTGTTCAAAATAGGAAAAGAGCCGATGCCACAACTTTTTCTTTTGCTTGCTCGGAAACATGATGGCCTACATGTCTCAAATTTTACCAAAATATTAAATTTCTGTCCTGAGAAAATGCCATAAGAGTTTAGAGGTCTACTAGATTTTGTCTATTTGTCATAGTTTCCTAGTTCCTACGTGCTTCCCAACTTTGTGTTGTTTTTTAAAGATTATGGTAAAATTCTGCTGTTTGGTCAATGATGGTCCTAGTCTTTCTTTTCTAGGTTAATATTTGTTCTACTAGCGTTATCAAGATTTATGCTTTGTTTTGATTAAGGGATGAAATTGAGGGAGAGGAAAATGATAAATTTGAAGGAAAAGAGAGTGGAAAGTGAGGTTGTTTAGATAAAGAGAAAGAGAATGAGAACTGAAAGGAAATGAAAAAAAAATTTATGAAAATTTGTAATAGATAATTGTTTTATTTAATAAAATTATAAGATTACAATTTGTCCTTGTCGTTAAAATTAATTTAAAATGAAATAGTATTACTTATTTGTATATGAAACTTGCATGTGATTAAAACATTATTTTTGCTCTGGTCTATGAATTTAGTTGACAAAAAGGAATTATTTGACATTGTGGATGCATATAAAATTGTTGAAAATTTTGAAAAAAATAAAAAAAAATTGAAATATAAATAATTGTAAAAGATTTAAGAAAACTTGTAAATTTGTAAAACTTAATAAAGACCGAAATTGCTAAAAAATTCAACGTCAAATTAATATTAAACATAGAACCATACAAATACAATATATAAAAAAAAGAGTTAAATTTGAATAATTAGGCAGAAAAAAGTAGAACAATAAAATGATGACACCTATCATTCGAAAGAGTTTTGAAAGTCATTAAATCTTTGTTGAAGCTGGTCAATTCTTTGATGACGCTCTCAAAACCTTTGTTCACATAATTCTTGTTGCAACTTCTGAATACTATCCCAAATTTGTGAAAACATTTGAACATAATTGGGGATTGTGGGTTGAGGTGCAATGTCTTCAACATAAGTCAGGTATTGGTGGGTCTTGTTCATTATCTTGGTTTACTACACTATCGACTTGAAAGATATTTAACTTACTTAAGGTTTTTTTTAACCAAAATAGTGTGACTAATCTAGTTCCACATATGCATCAATAAATATGTAATGAACCATAATTCGTGTAATGAGAATGTCGTAGGGAAAAGACAAATTGTCCTTACATTTGAATTTGTGTTGCATTACGTAATGAAGTAAATTAATCAATATATTATTTTTCATGGCCTAATCATAAAAATGTCTTCATGCAATGATTGAGCAAAATTGCTAGCCAGCGGACTTAATGTATGCAATATATTAATATTCAAACTACATACATTTTTGTCATTCTGATTGTGCATCTCTAGTTTGATCATGGAACTCAATGTCATTTCACAATCGTAATTGAGCTTTTTAGGAGAAAGAGACAAATTTTGAAGTTGGTACTTCAGGTTAGTCAAAGTTAACCAATTCGAATGTGTGATTTTAATCTTTTTATTAACTTCAATATAGAGGTTACCACGTTCTATAATCTTCAGGTTGGAATAAAAGCACTTTAATCAAATCCTTAAGTACGAAGCTTTCAACATGAGAAATTGTTCCAAACCTTGAAAATACAAATGATGGTGGAAGTAACACTCGGATTGTGCAAAGAATGAAAAATTCATGATCTTAGGTGTCAGAATTATCATGGTGTAAAACCCCTTCTTATATTCAATCATCTAATCATCTTGCTAAAAAGACGTGTTTGATTTAAGACGTCCTCTATACTAGGAAGCTTGTTAGTAGGAAGTTTATCATAGTTGCTAGGACTTTTCCTTTAGTGTTCTTAGCACTTCTCCATCTTTTAGTTGAAGATGAAGTCATTGCTACTGAACTTAACACATATAAAAACATCAGTCAGTGCACTTTTCATAATATCACGTAACAACATTTTAAACAAAGTTAGTAATAATATAAATATAAATATTTAATAATATAAAGTAAAACAAATGACATTCATGTTCAAGTACACATGACATGGTGTTGTCATAATATTACATACCAAAAAGTGAAAGAATACATAACATTCTCAAAACCTTATACAAATAAGGATTTCAACCATTGTCACTCATAATATTGAATAACTTCTTAAGACGACGTTGTAGAGGCATGTCCAGAAGACGCTTTGCATGGGAAAATTTAATGCATAGGAAATCGTAGTGTTGTTCCATACTTTAGTCACCCTTTATGTTCATTTCAACTAACATGTCCAAAATGTCAGTTTTTAAGTACTAAAAGCTAAGTTACGATGCATCACGCTAACCTGTTCACCAATAAGTTCATTTTGCTATTCAATTGCCAAATACTTGTCGTTCAGAGTATTGCACTTGTTTTTTAGCTGCCATAATGATTACTTTTGATGCCATGACTTGTATTTCAGCAATAGAAGACAATTTTTCTGTCTTGACATTTCATGTCCCAATTGTATCAATAAGTACATCCAACTTGGTTGTAAGCTTGTCAAACTGTGCATCCATGACATCAACCATCGATGTTTTTCTTTTTGAAACCCGTGATGATGATGTATTACTAGATGACGCATATTGAGTTGTACTTGGGGATTTTATGAATCCATATGCAGTGGTGATGGAGAAGGTTACTCAGGTGCAACATCAAATGTATGTTCCTTTGATGTATTCCATGTTATAATCATTAAGGTCCACAATGAAAACTTGTCTGTGGATGTGGTGTCATACTTGTCGGGCTGTCCTTACACCATGGCTGGTGGCACAATTAGTTGCCCACAGTTCCTTCATCAAGTCATAGTGCATGATGAGATTAACCCTTCATTTAGTGGTAGGGGGCTTTGCTTGAAAATATGTTGAAGTACATTAAGATCTCCTTAATTGTGGATGATAGACGTACTTACTATTAATGCATAGATTATCTTGATCAAGTCATCCCAAACTTCATCTTCAACCTTAAAATATGTTGTTTTCGCGTTCCATGCAAATCCTCTAAGTCAACTGAAGATATCATGGACCTCGTGTCATCTGTCTTTCAAAGTCTTTTGCCTATTTTTTACATTGTTTTTTGATATCCCCGACCAAATCATATTGGCGGAGAGTGTTAACAATTTTAGTGTAGGCTTGACTTGTCTAATTTCTACCAACCTTGCCTCATCCACAATAGCTGACAAAAGTCGTAGGTCCATCTCCGCGGTCCATTTTGTGAACTCATGCATAATTGCAAATAACTTTGGTCCAACACTTTTTTTTGATTCATGTTTTACCTATTGCAAACACAAATCATCCAATACATATACATGTGGTTAAGGAAATGTTTAGTTATAAAGGTAACATAAAAGCAACAAAAGTTATCATTCATAATAGAAATGATACATAATCTTAATTATTTTTATAATCTTTCAATATTTTATTAGCTATATAATGTCTAATGTGAGAGTCTAGCCTATAATCATCCTCACGAACATGGGAGAGCAAGACATTTACATCTTGTTCCATTAACTCACGATCAACTTCATCAATTAATGACTCATAGTTATCCACCCTGCAAAGAAAGTTGTGAAGAATACAACATGTTGATACTATATTTGTCATTGTATCCAACTAGTAATGGGATTCGGTTCCACTAGCTATAATTGAAAAATGTTTTTTAAACACAAATGTTTTTTATATTACATTTCTAAGTGATGATTAAACAACTCCCAGGGATTTTGTGGACCTCTTCGGGAATATTCTTTTAGATGGTATCTAACGTCACAATATTATGTCATTATTTATGGTTTTAACATAAAACTGACATTCCTAAGATAGTATTTTCTTACAATATTTATACTAATTAGTAATATGTACCAAGTGACTACCTTGACATAAAGTATACGAAAACAATTTCAACTAACCTCCAGGTATGACTAATCGATCCTCTCGTATAAGTTCATCATTCAATATTCTTGAAGTTGTTGTTCCTTTTACTCGGTTAGAACATATGTAAATTTTATGTCGAAATCACAAACTACGAGTACATTCTGAATTAACCAATCTTCTCTTCTGCAAAGACGAGGAACATTCGATCGTGAGACCTTGACACATACATAACCTAAACAATCCTAATAGTTTAATTAACAATAAAGTCATATATAATGTATGTTAAGTGAGATTTTAGTTTTTTTACCTTAAATTAGGGTAAGAGTGGATGTTGTTTAAGATATGAGGTTACATCTCACTCTTAGATGGTTGATTTAAGAATTCTTTATTAAACATCAAAATTGCATACACATTATTAAAGTGATTAGAGAATGTTTTATAGGATCGATGAAGAAAATAATGAAATACTTTGATTATTTGTTATATTTAATGATATGGAAAATTTTGACAACTTGTTCTTTCTTATTGACCCATGCTTTGCATCAAATTTTTCTTAATCACTGACATAAATTAATGACCTAATTGCTGATATAAATTAAGGAATCTTTTTAGTTTCATTCAAATAATATCTGTGTAGCAAATATGACCTCAACGTATTTTTTTTTCTGATACAAACCGTCTAAGTGTCTCCTATCATTTAATAGATACAACATATTCAATTCATTAGCAACGATGTATATGATCGTTAATATGTTATTTCCGTACACAATTATAATTTTTGTTTTAGCTGCGAATTTAAATTCAAGTCCACACGAATAGCACTGCTGTCTATGTTATCGTTCTCTTCTTCGTTGAAATACACAGATCAATTGTTATCCTTATAAAAAATTTCACGTGTACAATCACAAATTTTAATTTGTTATTTTTTATAATAATTATTTAAAAGGTCATAAATATCATCTTTATAGTTCAAATTATGTTAACACTTAAAACGATATTGTAAAATTCATGCCAGAACAATGTAAACGAAATCACATAAGCAGAATAAAATATTTCGTTGTTATTTTATCTTTTTTATTTCTAATGTATTATTTCTAAGTAATACAGAAATTTTTATTTTTTTTTACGATAAAACTGTACCTAAAACAAAATGCTATTTGAATACAATTGTTTTAAAATACTATAAATTTATTATGTAAATTATAAAAAAATATAAAAAAAATTCTAATCCTATGTGAACTTCAATTCCAATTCAAATTATTTTTAAAATTTATTTTTATGAAGATGTTTGTAAAATAAATTTCTTGAATGGAAGTTTTTTTAGATCCCCTTTTTCTTAATCTATGGTTGTTATTTGGATTTCAATATTTGATATTTGTTTTTAAAGAAGTTATTATCAATAATTAAATAAACTTGTATCACTCTATATATTATTTACATATTAAGAAATATTTATTTTAAATTAATTATTTGATAATTTATATATTAAAAATAAAAATATTTATCTTTTAAATCAGTTTACATTATATAAATTTAGAAAATTAAAAGTTAATCAAATTAAAACATAATAACTGTTCATGCTTGGTATGGTAGTTTGCACATTTTATTCATTTAGATTAAAATGAATTTTAAAATAATCAGTGTTGTGTTTTTTGGTATTTAGGTGATATTATTTTTTAAAATTATCATACTGATACAAATTATATATAATTAAAAATCAATGACTTATTTAGAAATTTTTACAGATCAACTTGTTTTTAAAGGCATGTTTGATATAAAAAACATATTAGTTTTTCAAAGGCATGTTTGATATAAAAAATTAATTTTCCAAAATGCTCAAGGTGGAAAATTTTATTGATCTAAATCAACCACTAATGTAAATATAATCAATGATTTATGTTTTGAGCTTACTTGTATGCACTGAACCAACAAGACAATGTAGACCACACCAACAAGTTTTGGCATAGTGTAGATTTTTCTAAGTTTTGGCATAGTGTAGATTTTTCTATGTTGGCTTGGAAGAACTTTTATATTGTTGTTCTATCCTCTTTCTCTATATTTTTGTAACCCTATTCTTCTTCTTAACGAATTTCTTTTTATAAATTCTTTGAAGGAAGTAGTTGTCATTCTTGATAATTGACAATATTTATCTTTCTAGGTAGTATATAGTCTTTTATAAAAGAAAATATAATTAACGTTTATTCTATACAGGATAGATAACTGAGTTAGAGTCGACAATCTTTTTATGTCAGGAAATTGATGAAGAAAACAATTTTAACTCGTCTCAAGAATTCTTTAATATTTTATTTTGTATATTTCTATTTGGCAAATGAATATTCCCTCCAAACTTACCATAAATACATAAACATTTAATTAAATATGAGGTTTGCTTAATCTATGTGTTTCATCTATTCTTATGTGTATCTTATTAAAAGAAACACTTACATCTTACATAATTTGTTGTTTTTATAATACTATCATCTTACAAACAAAAAAAATATTATGTTTTACACTTAGTTGTTTTTGAAACACTAATTAAAATTTTGGAGTGTAGGACTTTTGCCTTACCAACCACCCTTTAGCATAAATGTTGGTTAAAGAATCATGAATATCAAACTCCTTAAACATTTAAAATCCATTATCCCAATGGCACAGACACTTCAATGACATGAATAGTATAATTACACCATCTTTTAACATTTACTATTTAAACATAGACTGCTGTTTACAAGATAAGAGCAATATGTGCCACCTTCCTTGCCAACAATGTCACATATGATGCAAATGCACATGGTTTGCCAACCTCTTACCAGACTACTAGAATGTAGTGCTTAATATTGCAAAGGTTTGCCCCATCAACTTTGAGATCTAAATAGATAATTATGAAAGAAGTTACTTTCAGAATATATGTGATTAATTCCTCTATATAGTTTAGATCTTTTCTTTCGTTTCCTATTACACGAAGTGTCATAACCTATAGTTGTTCATGATATAGATCAGTTTTGTATCTAGGATTTCAAGCTTCACAATTGAATCTTTAAACGAAACGATTGGTTATTTAGATGATTCTAGCTCGGGATAGAGTTGGATTAATGAAATTATTGGCATTTTAAAGGCTAATTCATTCTCAATATTTGGATTAGTTGAGCAAATAAATACAATTAGTGATAGAAGTGATTATTTGTGGTACTCATTAAGGTAGATTTAGGGTTTAAAAGACTATCTTTCAAAATTATTATAATTATTGTCTAAGACATAACTTCAAAAGAATAAACCACATTTTCAAAATTTAATTTCCTAAACGTACATGCAATAATTAAAAAATTATGGTCTAAATAAAAGACAATGACTAAAATGTATTACCTAAAGTTATGAAATAAAATGTTGTTTAAATGTTCTTATACAAGCGTGACTTATTATATCAATATAAAGAAATGATCTTAAAAATATTGATAGTCTTATAAAAGAAATTGTTGTCTTTGAACATTGCCTACAATTGCGTACTCAATGCACGGAAAAGTATGACAAAATCATTGTCTAAAATTAGGGTCACAATTTTTTTACTTTAAACAAATTTTTTAGTTATTATTTAAAACAATGTGTAATATTTACTATAAATCCTTGAGTTTAAATTTGTATTCCTGGATAATCTAAAGTCTAGACTCCACATGCTATAATGCTTGTTTTTATTGACTTTATATATATATAATTTGAGGTGATTTATCAATTATAATTAGACTCTATTTGAAGTGTGTAAAAGATCTATTGTGACTTGTATAATATATGCAGTTCAAATTTTAGTTTAGATTAGTAACAATTTTATTTATATAATGTTACCGACAGATAATTCCATTAATAAATATACATCAATTACCTATATAAAAAATCATCTCTAGATAGTAAAAATATTAGACAAGGACACTTGTGTCAGTTACCCATGAAAACTTTTTTTATATAGCATATAAATAAAATTAGACAAGGATGCTTGTGTCAGTTACCCATTAAAACTTTCTTGTATTCATTATCATGAATGAATTTGTGCATGCAATATTATCTACGAATTTTTTTTTTTTTTATGTAATATCGTTGATAGATGATTTTTCGTAGATAAATTTACCTACAACCTAATTACGTACAAATTATGGATACTCTGTAATCCATCGATATTATTTATTTACGGACGAATTTGAATCCTTACCACATGAAAAATCCAAAATTTATTGTAGTTTATAGTAATAAACTAGTCAATATGCAAATAATTAATTCTCGCTTGGTTTCATGATAATTCCTGGAGATGGTAAAGCAGCCATGGATGGAAGCAAATTTGGATAGGTATGCATTAAAAAAAGACTTCGTATATTAGCAATTAAAAAAAAGTTTTAAGCATGGGAGTTAACACTGTATTTTTTGCCGATAAAAAAAAAAACTTTATAAAGTATTTTTCGATAAGGTAAACAATGTTTTAATTCATCAAAATTGTTTTTTTTTAAATCAAAAGAATTTCCAATTTTCCTAACAATATGAAGTATTATGATTATTTGAATATGTCGTCAAAATAATTTTTATATGATCGTGAGAGAAGCAAACTAATATTGCACGACGCAAAATACACAATGTTATATTATTTCATGTACAGTGAGAGAGTCATTTTCATAAAATAAAGATGTTACAAACATACATATTAATAGACATATCAACTTTCTATAACTTTCTATATTGATAAACGTGTTACACACTAATTGTATATATTGATAAAAAGTGGCAAAATAAACGTCAGTCTATTTTATTGAATATAGTTTAGCAAGTTAGATATTTTACAAAAATCACGTTGGACCATTAATTAGTATAACATTTCATTTGATACTATTGAATTTTTTCAAATAAATAATTACATAAAAAGATAAAGAAGAACGACATAAAAGAGTGAATACACCTTATGACATCATTCAATAAAAAAATTTAATATATCTATTCACTCATTTAATTTGTTTTCGTAAAACACAAAACGTATAAGTGACTATCGAAATAGTATATTATTCATTTCCTAGTCAAGTGTATGTAAAAGCTATTGAAAAATCATAATCAATTTAATTATCTCGCCTTGACAACAAAATTATAATTATAAAATAAGTAAATTAAAAAAACACACAAACATTTTCCACTCTCTTTCGATAATCGTGAGGAGAAAAAGACAATAAAAAGATGTGAATCCATAATTTTTTCGCATTCTTATTTTTTTGAGACCTCTAAATCATTTTGAACTTTTTAAAATTAAATAAAAACAATAAAGTTCAAAACCAATTATTTATTCTCCTGTGATTGTAGTGATATGTCTCTTGGGAGACAGTGTGCTTGAAATTCGGATCTAGCAAGGTAGTATGGTTTTATCAATCATAATTAAGCAACAGAAACATCTTGTTGCTTAGCGAATCAACATATAAATAAAATAAAGATCGAAGTGCACGTGTTTTGTCAACAAAGTATTCATCATTATCTTCTTATCCGACATTTTTGCTCCATTTTCATTTCTGATTTGTGACATGAGTGTTAACACTCCTGTTGCATTTGTTCTTTTATAAAACATATTTCATCAAACTTTATACTCATTAAATGTAAACTTAAGTTCTTTATATATTTTCTCAAAAGTCGTTAATTAGCTGTTTAAACGAAAATTTGTAGAACAACAAATGACTTATTGAAGAAAAAAAATGTATAAAGTCACCGCTCAACAAAATGGTAGAATTTCTTTTTTAACAGCAAAAAATGATATTAATGGGAACACTTAAGGGATACTTCAACCCTTATATACAAAACAACATAAACACTTAAACTAAAGTGAAAATAATTGACCATCTCTAAAAATGATTCTGCTAATAAAACACAAATAACCATCAAACCCTACACACACCAAATTCGTAAAGCAAAATGGTTAACTGTACTACATCTTTAATTATGCCTTCATGTATCATAATAGCATTTGCAGTGGTCTAGGTACTCCTGAATCTGAATATTCTGTCTTCATTCACCTGCAAAAATCAACACTAGACAAAAACACAACCACCCTATAACCAAACAACCAACCACTCCCTACCCCTTACTAGTGGTAGAAATTTAAGTGTGAAAGTAGCGTATAAGAAGAAAATATCCATAAATATATAATTTTAAAGTTTTAAATTGGAGATCAAATTAGAGATAGTAGTCTCAACTCATGTAATTCATGTTTTATCAGTGTTTAAATTTTCTTATGGTATCAATTTCTCACATGAGTATAACTCATATTTCGTTAGTGTTTGATTTTTTTTTTATTGAATCCTTCCTTTAAAGACCCAACTGGTATCACTATTATATCTACGTATATGGATATATGAATTTATAAAAGCTCTCTAATTCATAATGTAATTAATAGATTATTTAAATTTTTAATAATATTCAACTTTTTATGATTAATAAGATAACTATAACTTATCATTAAAATAATTTATTTTTAAACTCGTTTTATTTCTTATTAATATTTAAAACAATTGTTTATCAATTTAAATATTACTTTAACTTTCTATAATTTTCAACCTAATTTAAATTAAAAAGAATCTAAACTATAAATTATACTTTGTTTTTTCATTAATATACGTGTTAAGTGAAAGGAGTTTAGCTCTCTTAAATACGTGACATTAGTTTCTTTGTTAATATTCATATTCATGTACATAAAAAAAGAAAAAAAAAAAAACATTGGGTAGAGGCTCATTTTTTACATTTAGAAAAATTGAGCTCTGTATCATCTACAAACGAAAGGACGTTTAAAAAAAATGTTTTCTTAATTAGTATTTAATTCTTTCTACACTAGATTATGTCAATTTTAGTATTTTTAGAAAAAGATAACTTGTAAAATAAAATTTGCGCTCATTTATATATAAAAATTGAACTTTATTTTTAATTAATATAAAATCTTTAATATATTGTACTCAAGCTGAAACATTAATATCTTACAATAAAACTAAATATTTACAAGTAATTCAGTAAAAATATAAATAGTAAATGATATAATAATTCTAACAAATCTTATTAAAACAGAACTTAGTAATATATTAAGAAATAATTTTAAATTTAATTCACTCCTAAAAATAAAATGATTTATAAAGTAAAATTTATATATATATTACGTAATTTAGGCATGTATATAATAGATATAAAATCTTTTTAACGATGCAATGGCAAGCTGTTTATTAGCAATGTTTTTTCTTTCTTTATTTTACTTTATCCACTAGCTGTCTTTGATGGGCAATGTTCTGGATTTGCGTGTGTATTCCACTTTTCCCTCATTCTTCTCTCTTGCTGCACTTTTTGTTGGCTATGTTTGTACATCACGAGTAATAATATTAAACACTTCAACTTCAATCAACACAAATTAATTGATTGCCTTTCCCTTTCGAGGAACTTTCAGTCCACGTAACCGTTGGACACACTTGGGCAGGCATAATTTTCATTCCCTTTATAAGATGTTGGAAATAATCATTATGCCTATTTCTAAAAGGGCATGGTAAGAATTTTACACTTTTTAGACAGCCTTCATATCAACTATGTAAATGATTTTTACTACTTTCTAATCTAATGGTACCATTTGCATTCTTACTTCTTTTCTTAATGAAGTTCTTAAGTTTTTATGCGTTATTCGATTTAGAATATTGTTTGCATATGGTTTGTTTTAAAGAATAATATTACACAGAAGAAGACATAAAAGATTTACCATTCTTAACGAAGATAAAGTTGGATTTCAATTTTTATTACGGGAGCTAGCTACGGTTAGATGTTCCTTATCTTCTTTATTTTTCTTTAACTTAGAGTTAATTAAACTCTTTTTAGGTACATAGGGATAATGTAATAGTCTTACAGTATGTTTTTACGATAAGGGATTAGTCTAGATAATGTAATAGTCTTACAGTATGTTTTTACGATAAGGGATTAGTCTAGATAATGTAAAAGAGAACTAATTCTCAAGAAAAACTGTTCAGAAGCGAAATATTTTATTTAGATAAGTGAGTATGTATGAACCAATTTAAATTTTTGAGGTTCTTCTATTTAATTTGGATTGTGGGTACTTTGAACTTTTGGAAGTCTATTTGTATTCGGCTTTGGCCTCCTGCGTTGTATTCGGTCTTGGCCTGCTGCTTTGTACTTTAAAAGTTTATTTGGATGAATCGTCTTCTCAGACTCAGTTTTTATACTCAAATTATCTTTTGCGATCTGGATTTAAGTCAAACGTCTCATTTTTCTCCATTAGAGAGATGAGGATACATGCAAAGACACTTTGACGATCAAGTCAGTAGATGCAAGAGTAAAGATGAAGAGACAATTCCTTTATCGAGAGATACCCCTCTATTTATAGAGATGATTGTGGACTTCAGTCATTGTTCCTTAAGGCCCATGATTATTAACATCATTAGTTGGATGATTTTCACCAATTGTTATGGTTAACACTTATTTCAAGGTTCATGACCTCATCCCTAGCCTGTTATGAGAACTTAGGTTTTAGTTGACTTCCACACCAACTACGAGTAGTAGGTTTGTGAGTCATTTCTAAACTATTTTGAAAACTTGAACTTGACCCAACTTTTCAAATCGACTTCGAACAATAGATAAAGTACAAAAACTATGACTATTTAGAGAAAAGAGAAAAAATCACCTTAAAATTTGTTCATATTTAAATTAAACACTATAATTAATACAAAATTTTGTAATTTCTTTTTTCGTTTACGTGATTGTCATCCCCTATCTTTGTACAACTTAGAAGGTTAAAAAGGTTGAGGCAACCTTTTACCATATAACTTCTCTTCCTGAGATTGAAATGCTTGATGGATTTGCTAATGAATTTTTCCAGATGCATGTAATGTTATTTTGATCAATGACTTTTCTGAATATGAAAAATTTTCAAGTTATAGTGTTAAGGGTTATAGAGCATGTCCGATTTGTGATGAAAATACATCATATGAGCAATTGAAACTTGGAAGGAAGACAATGTATCTTTGACACTGTTGATTTCTAAATCAAGGTCACTCGTACTGTAGGTTGAAAAAGGCCAGTAATGGACACAAAAAATATGACATTTGTCCCATTCCATTAATTGGTGTTAAGATCTATGAAAGATAAAAAATCTTAATACGGTTTCTAGAAAAAAAACAAAGAAGGTAATTATGACTTGGAAGAGAAGGTCAATGTTTTTTATCTTCTATATTGGAGTAAGTTAGTTGTGAGATACTATATAAATATAATGCATGTAGAAAAGAATGTGTGTGACAACTTAATTGTAACACTTCTCAATTGAGTTGTCAAAAAACAAGATAAACAAACATTGTAAATTGTTTTATATCTTAAAATAAAAAGTTATCAATAATTCATATTTTAAATGACTGAAATATACAAATTATAAGATTATCATTGACTTAATCAACACAAACTTAATTAAATATTAAAATATTTTAATAATATCATTGATGCTAATATAAATATATATTAAAAATAATTAAATTTGATATCAACTTAATCGGCACTAGCTTAAATAAATAAAAATAATAAAAAAATAAAATTAACATCGCCTAAATAAATACTAAGTTTAATAAATATTAAAAATAAATTATATTAACACTAACTTATATATATATATATATATATATATATATATATATATATATATAATAAATCAAACTAATATCAACTAAAATGATATTAAAATAAATTAATATAAAAATAACCTAACTTTAATAAATATTTATAATAAATTAAATTAACTTAATTTATTAACATTAACTTAAATAAATATTAAAAATTAATTAAATAAATTTTAATTAAGTTTGATATTAATTTAAATAGATATAAGTTTTAAAATTAAATAATATTAATATCAAGTGAATATTACCTTTACTATATTTAATTTTATTAAAAAATATTTTAATTCAGCTTAAACTATTCTATTTTTGTCAGTTATGTAATCGATGCTAGTATTTGATAGTTAATTAAAGGTATTTTTGTAGTGCAATCTTTAATCACATAATTATTGAAATGTTCCTACGCGTAATGGAAGAAGCAATTAGGCATATTTGGCATGAAAATTGTTAGTACTACTAAATTCTTGATATAAAAATTATGTGTGGTAATTAAGAGAATAAACTTACGAGTGTGGAAATGATTCCTTTGATCTAGTTGATGATTTATAAAAATAAAATTAAGGTAGAATCATGTAAAATGAAAGTGTCTATATATTATCACTATACATTATTGATGGATAAACCATCACATACAACATAATGATCATTATATATAAAATTAGTGTTATTTAAATATAATTTATCATAATAATAAAATTATTATTTAATAAGTGCAAATTTAATAGTATGTTGGTTACCTTTTTTTTATATATTTTATCCAAATAATAATCTAAATACTTAGTTAGAAATAATGCATATTCTATCTGATTTATTGCTTAGAGAAATTATATTTATGTAGTTTCTTTATATAAAATTTGTAGAATAAAGAACAAAATAAAACGGATAATTGACATAAAACAGAGAAATAGAAAAAAATATTATAAAAAAGTTGAATATTTTCAAATATAAATACAACTGAAATATATATATATATATATATATATATATATATATATATATATATATATATATATATATATTTATATATATATTTGACAAAAAATTTATTTATATTCAAAAAAAAAAATATATATATAA
>Ga0099825_1001370_pt1 | contig 30901 bp, 13 predicted proteins | sample SiratroredBW_FD_76838 | JGI IMG/M metagenome (GOLD analysis project Ga0099825, IMG submission 76838) | Root nodule microbial communities of legume samples collected from California, USA - Siratro red BW | ecosystem: Host-associated > Plants > Roots > Nodule | place: USA: California | collected...
AATATATATATATATATATATATATATATATATATATATATATATATATATATATATATATATATATATATATAGACACACACAAAATACAAAATCAAATTTCATTTTTTCTAAAAAAATAATTATTATATAATTATAAGTTTAGAATTTAAAAAGTATTCAACTTTTATATAATACTATTTGTCTTTTCATTTATATAAGTATTTTAATTTGAATTAGTTATCTAGTAAACATTAATGAAATTTAATTTTTATTGTGTAAAATTTTATCATAGTATTATGTAATAAAATATTAATTTCTTCAATTTATAATGTTAGATAATTTTATTTAAACTAACAAAAGTTAATGAATAATTGAATAGATATTAAAAAACTTAAAAGTAGTATAATAATTAAGATAAATATTTAATATTCAATATCTTAGACATTTAATGCGATATCATATTAGAAACATCATAAAAAAAACAATATATTAAATTATATTAAGATAATAGAAAAATACACTAAAATATAAAAAATAGTAATAAAAGAAAATTAAACAAATTATAAGGAGTTTTATTGAAAAAATTAACTGGTAATTAATAATTTAACTCTTAGTGACAAAGTAACTCACACTTAATAAATTGTTCATAACTTTCAAGCTAATAAATTAGTTAACTGATTTAAAATTTTATGTAAAATTAGATAATAAACTACTTGGTAAATTAAAATGATATAAAAGGATATAATTATAAAATTTTTATTATTTAAATAAAATTTTTGTTTCATACAAAAAATATATTATTATACGATTATAATTTTAAGTTTTATAATAATTAAATTCTTATTACAAATTTTAATGTTTGTATCTATTTTTTAAAATTTATATATTCTTTTTTATTCGAATAAGTCATTTTATATACATAATCCATCTAATGAGTATTAATTAAATTTAATTTATATTTTTTATAAATTAATTTTTTATTTATTAATTTAAACTATTGTTACATTAACTTTTTTTTACAATTTTTATTGTCTGTAGCTTTCGTATATCATCAACTAATGAAATATCGGTTACTTTGATTTGTAATGCTAGTTTTTTTTTTTAATTTTAATTAAAAAATTAAACTTAATAAATAGTAAAAAAATATTGTATTGACAAAAATATTGAGAATATCTTTATGATGGATACACTTCTTCTGGATGGTTTCACTCTCGAACATTCATCATTTGAATATCATCAAATTGTAATGTAAAGTATGAATCAATTTTTAAATTTTTTGTTAGCAAAACTTAATTTAAAAACTGGTTTTCTATTGTTTATAAAGTTGTAAATGAACATATAATCGACTATTTCTTACTAAATTAATATTGGTGTGTAAACAATTAATTATCTTTAATAATAATTGATTATATTGATAAAAATTATTTTTACTCGTTTCAAAAATAATCCGTTATCCAATTGATTGTTTAACTAATATGAAAAACTATATTCAAAATGTTTTATGGTTATATGAAGAATATAATAATAAATTATAATTGACAATAATCAAGTGTTTTATTCATTTATTTCAAAACTCTTAAAAAAAATCCTTTAACTTGGTTTATGTATAATAAATTTGTAATATTTTTTTGAAAAAGAAGTTCGTGACTTTTTGATGAAGAGAGTTTTTTCTAAAGAAGTTTTATCTGCATTTTGTTTAAAAATCAAGAATTTGAACATGTAATAAGTTTCAACTATAATTCTTTAGGAAAATATTTATTATTTCATGTGATATCTTCTATTTTATTTATAATTTTCTGAATGAATTGCTATACAATGTGTGTAGTATGCTTGAATAATTGAGTATTTTTATTACTTTGAAGTTATTTTTGAAGAGTGATTCAAGAAGTGCTGTATAATTCTTGTTTTAGGTACCTAGATACACTTATGATTGAATAACTAAAAATTAAAATGAAAAATCCAATTAAGATTGTTTGAATTAAAGTGAATCTAAATTCTTGTAGAATTAAACCAATATAAAAAAATTGTTTTAATCTTCATCGTATTATCTTAACTTTCTTTAATTTACTGTAATTATTATCATTTTTTATTTTTTTATATTAAAAAGTACGAGAAGAAATTTTTTAATTATAAAAGATCTATTTTTTAGAAAAACAATTCACTTATCTCTAAGTTTTGATTTTAGTCATACTTTATTGTCTCTAAAATTAAAAGTATGGAATAGTATGTAAAAGAACTTAAGATAATAAAAATATGTATTAAAATATAAAAATAATAACGAAAAAGAAAAAAAAAATATAAGTAACCAACTGTAAGCTAACTAAAATATATTAGCTTAGAAAATAGAAAGTGTTAAAAAAGTAAGTTATTTTAAATACTTAACCTTTCTATATTGGTTAAATTAACTTATAAGTTAATAAAAAATGGTTTATTAGAGTTACTAATTTCAATTACAAACTAATTGTATAATCAATGTCAAACCTTTGAATATCATATTCACAATTTTTTATAAGAATGTAATATAAGGGCATCACGTTGTCATATTTAAAATTAATATATTTTGTTGTTATGGTAAAATGTGTTTACCTGCAATTTTGTAAGAAGAGACGTGATTATAAAATTAAAATTTAAAAGTGTAAATATATAAATTTTAGCCATAAATTTCTTTTTCTCATTTTTAAAAATAAAATGATTTTGTATTAATAAGACTTTTATAATTGGTGATTTTGTCTCGAAATCACTTAGGTGTGATTGGTGAGATATATTTAAGTAATATCTCATAGATCCGTGGAATGTGATATTATTAATTAACATGTTATATAGACCACATATTCGTTAAATTTATGTAATAAAAATTTATTAAATTAGTATTTAATCAACACGTATAAAACAAGCCCTTCGCAACATGTGGTAAGCAAACATGTCAAAATGTTTTTATAAAGGATGTACAAATTTTAGTTTCTTAAATAGAACCATATAAGAAAATATTTTGTGAAATAAAATAATGCAAGGAAAAAAATTGGTATATATAAGATACAAAACTTAGTACATAAATTAAGGATTATGTCATATCGTTTTTTTATTACTATTATTGTTTTATTCTCAATACAAGGATATAATTAAAGAAGTAATAATGCAAGCACAACGATTTTGACTAATCTTTTAAGACACGCAATTATACTTCACTCTTTTTCTTTCGTTTTCTTCGTTAATGAGTGTAAGTGAGTTCACGTTTTTAACTTAATCCAATTATAATTTATCGAGTTAAATTTAGATTAATTTTTAACTTAATCCAATTATAATTTATCGAGTTAAATTGTGTTTATTTTTTTTCTATTTTACAATTGAGTTATAGATTGCAGTTTTCTATAATTTCGTTTCCCATGTTTTATATAGAGTGAACTTAATGTTTATGATAAACAAAATATATCTGTGAACAATCTTTGCGTATAAAACATTTTATTAAATAAAAGTCTTTTTTTTTTCAAGTTATATTTTTACTTAGAACCCAACATATAAAAATCACTTGAAATTATACTCAGCATACTCTACATGACATCATGTTGAGATACATAAAATATAAAAATTATAGAAAATATACCGTACTTCTTTAAATTTGAAAGGTTTTTGTACATTTATTAGGTTTTTACACCAATAATTATTAACCTGGTGTCGTGTCATTGTTTTGCTATCTAATAATAAATATATTAGGTAGTCTATAATTGATCGAAGTGTGTTCATTTCAACTTAAAATTATAATTTATTTAATTAAATTTTTTATTGTCTAAAAGAATAAGACAAAATTTGATATTTGACATTCAGAATCTGAAAATTTTAAAATTTAAATAATATATTTCAATATATAAATAATAATACATGGTTCAAACGTCTTAAATTTCTTCTAAAACAATATTTAAAAAAATTAAATTAAAATAAATTTTCAATTTAAATTAAAAATTAAGCAATTAGAAACTAAAATAAAACACATTATATTGTTTTTTGCTAAAAAGAATGATAAAGCTACCATAACTTAAAACCTATTGGTAAAAAACAATTGTTTTAAAACAGTTGAATTTGTGAGGTTATAACACACCAAGTATTAAAACAACAAGCATATTGATGATAAAGTTTATTTTTTTCAAACGTAATATACCTGTGGATCCCTCTTTCCAAGTCAAATCTAATTAAGAAATTCGAGTCTAGTAAAATTCATGCTAACATTTAATATTACTGAGTTTTGTATAAAAATTATACAAAAATATTAAAAAGATATTTCATTAATATTTAAACTTTACATCAATTTCATATTATATGTAACAATATAAAGAAAAATCTTTTTTTCCTCATAATGCTTTTATTAATATACTTAGTACTACTATATTTTTTTTCCATGTTTTAAAAAATGTCAAAACCTAGCTTCCCACACATCTTATGACGCTATATTTTATTTTCACTCATACTTTAAAGTCTTTAAATTTTAAATTAAATATTTTAATTAATATATTAAATTTAAACAAAGCAAAGTTAAAATAATGAAAATATATTGAAATTAATACACATATATATATATATACACACAAAATGGTGAAAATTAAATTTATCTCGTGAAAATAATATGACTATTAATATAAAAGATTCTTCTTGTATAGTCGTTTTGTAATTATCATTTTTAGTGTACACAATGTATAAGCAATTATACTTTTATTAATATATTTAACATTAGTATTTTACCCTTTAAGTTTTATTAATAAGTCAATTTTCTAAAACTCAGTTAACTACTTAAAGTAAAAAAATTACCTATCATAAAATTATATAAATTATCTTTCTACAACTCGTTTTATGAACATTTTTTTTAAAATATAATAATATTTTCTAATGAGCATTAACTATTTATTTTTATTATCATAAGAAAGAAATGGATACATGTGTTTCCACTAGTTAAAATAATTTAATTTAATTTAAAAATATATAATTTTGAAAAAATAATATTAAAAAAGTTATATAATAATAGTTATTCAGTTATTTTTGAATTTAATAGAGGTTATTAGTTTTTTAAGTAAAAAGACGTTATTTATTTATTTTTAAAAAGAAAGTTATTTAATTATTTATTTTATTAAATAAATAAATTGTTTTTAAATAAAAAATATTTTATTAATGTATTTAATATAATAAATGATTACATAACTTCTCTTTATTTTAAAATAACTAAATAATTTTTAAAAAAATATAACAGTTACATAATAAATTATATTTTCTATCTTTTAATTAATCACTAAAAGAATAATAAAACTATATATATATATATATATACATATATATTTTAATGAAAGAAAAATTGTAAATATACATTATGTGTTTTCTACTCTCTTTGTATAATGGGGTTACCAAACTAATTTCTATAAAGAATTAATTTGTTAATTAAATTAAAATACCTGGGGTTGAGAATGAATTGGCAAAAAACCGAACATGAAGTGCGTGAATCACCCACCAATGCTGTAACGCGAAAGCGATACGAGGTTACGTGTTGGGAATCAGTTGTCGAATAAGGAAGTTGAACGGTTCGAACCAGTAAAATGAACAAATAGTCTATTTATACATTTTCGTCACACACAGCCCTTTATGTACAATCAAAAACAAAAAAATAATAATTCTTGTACAACACTACACAACAAACCACCAGTTTCTACTATTTGTGGGCAACCGTTTCGAACAGGAAAAGCCGTTTACTATTCTTCGCACAAAGCAGAAACAAGTTCAGGTTGTTTTTCCAAATCCTCATCAACTTGTAATCCACATAACAAACGTTTTCGATTCGCGTGTTATTCTTCTCCAAATTCTCATTTGTTGTTATTCTTACAGAGGAGCCGTTTCAAACTGTTTCACCTTGTTGGTCCACTTGCAACCGTTGTCGTTTAATTCAACTCACGACTTGGTTTTCATACATAAACAACCCAGAGGAGTCAGCACCAGAAAGAAGCAAACTTTTCATCGGTTTTGGCCTCAGGGAGAGAAGGGTCGTGTAGAGGAACACGTTTTTGGCAAGAGGGTGTTGAGAGAGAAAGGTGTTTATCGGTGATGGTGCTTATAAACCTTGGGAGAAAGGAGGGGCATGGAAAACGACTCGGGAAATACGAGTTGGGAAGGACTCTTGGAGAAGGAAATTTCGGAAAGGTTAAATTGGCAAGGGACACTAATTCTGGGAAGCTTTTTGCTGTTAAGATCCTTGAGAAGAGCAAGATCATTGACCTCAATAACACTGATCAGGTAAGCTTCAATCACTGTTGCTACTTACATTTGCTTTTTGCTCTTTTTTAATCTGTGATTTCACAGATTGAAACTTTTCAAACCTGGTTTTGTCACAATTCATGGCTTTTAAACTAGGTGGTGGTCTTATAATGCAATTGGTTCTGCATTTGTTTTGCAATTTTTGTGCAGAGTTTTTGTTTGATTGCAACATCACTTCTCTCTGCTTTAGTGACTTGTAAATTCTGAACCTATCAGTTTTCTGATCTATTTTTCATGGCAGATAAAGAGGGAAATATCTACCTTAAAGCTTCTGAAGCACCCTAATGTCGTCAGACTATACGAGGTAACATCCTAATCCAATGATCCACAATATAACTTCAATCATAGTTAAATGTTACACTTTTTCTCATCCTCCAAAATTTTCTGGGTTTTGAATGGATCCACTCGGGGGGCACTGTTTTTGGTTTATCCCTTAATCTTTGCTTAGTCTTTGTGTTTTTTCTCGGCCAAGTGTTTTATTTTACACGTAAATGCTGTTTGAAATCATTGATTCCAAAAGTGTTTCTATTTTGATGTGTTGTTTTGGCATTTCTCCACTTGGTCAAGAAAAGTTACCTTAGCTTTTATTTTCTTCGTGAAGACTTGTCTTCGTGATTATCGGATCTGCAATTTGTGCACTTTCTTCACTCGTTGACGTAATCAGAATATTTAAAAGAAAATTGCATGGTTCACATTTTTATCTTAATAACTCATCTAAAACTAAAATCAATTTTTAGACATCACATTCAAGCATTTCATATATCATTAGAAAAAGTCATGAGTGAAGATCTACCAAATCCCTCGTCATGTAGGTCCATATTTCCCTCAATTATTGGTTCACTTGTGTCTACACTTTCCCCACATTTTTTATGTGGGTGCACATTCTATGTCTTTTTGGCTTAATTCAAGTTATATTCACCATTCATCGAATCTTAAAATTCTCAATTTATGCTCCAAAAAATAGGAGTATATGGTCCAGGTTAATGGATTATTGGATAACATGGCTATTTATTTTTATTGAAGGGATGGTTTAATTGATTGATTTGAATAAGGAACCACTAAGGAGGTGCCTTTTTCAAAAAGAATCAAATGAAAGTAGAGGTGGAGTGAAGCTAAATTATGTCTAAAAACACGTATGGATATTGGAATCAAGTTTTGCTTTCATGTCTTTCAAAATACGTTTGGAATCTGGTTTTGCTTTTCTGTGCCTTTCATTTCTAACCTTGAACTATAACCCTTTTGTATACCTAATGCTTCTAATCTTATTCTACGTTTTCTTTTGGGGTTAAAATTAGCTGTTGAAACAAACAATTTATTTTATTTTTTATATACAATTGAACAGTTAGAGGTATTTTAATTAAGTTTCTAGAATATAAATCATAACATCCAACCATCTGCAAACATTTAGTAACAGTACTAGCCAAAACATAGATATATGTCTTTGGATTTTTATCTTACTATTTTATTATTGAGTTAAAATTTAATTATTGTAATAATTTTTATTATTTTACATGTTGATAATGTGTATATTAATTATTAAAATAATATATTTATTTATATTATTTGTTTGTTTTTATAGTGTTTTGTTTAAATTTAAAATTAAAAGAATTTAATGTTAAAAGTTATGAAAAAATAATTGGGATATGAGGAATGAGAGACAACCAATTTTGACTATTATTTGACAAAGAAATAAAAAAGAAGAAAATGGAAGAATGATTTCATATAAATTAAAAAAGTATATTCAAAAGTTAAGTATGTGAAAAAAGAAAGGAAATCCCTTTATATAGAATATTTATATATAGTTGTACATATAAATTTAGATCAGAAGGCCCCACCATGTAGACGGAATGGGGGTTGCGTATTAAATTGTCAATAGTATAATTTATGTTGTATTTTTCTTCGGTTCTTAAGCATTGGCTCATAGCTTTTGTCATTATTATCATAGATGTTTGATGGGGTCCAATATGTCATCACCACATATTTTGTTCATAAATAATATTCTTCAGATCAAATGGTCTCACCAAATATGTATAGTATGTGTACAAATAACACATCTTATACCATAAAGTGTTTTGAGACAGTATCTATTATACCATCTAACACAAGGTTTGGTCAAAAACATTTATCTTGTATCACTGTCCTGCTTTTTAGAACAAGAATGAGAGACAGATGCTTAAACTATTAGGTTATGTTTTGTAATCGCAGGTCTTGGCTAGCAAAACCAAAATTTACATGGTACTTGAGTACGTGAATGGAGGAGAGTTATTTGACAAAATTGTAAGGAACATTTGCTTGATATTATTATTGCATGATGATTTATTGCCTAATGCAATGGCAATCAATGAACTATACTTGTCTTCAGGCATCCAAAGGTAAACTTGAAGAAACTGAAGGTAGGAAGATATTCCAACAGTTGATTGATGGTGTGAGCTTCTGCCACAATAAAGGTGTCTTCCACAGGGATCTTAAGGTATTTTATTTGTTTTCTTAAGACTGTCATAGTAGTATCTTGGAGCTAGAATTGAAACTATGCTCCATGCTTACCAACTTTTGTGTCATTTTTTCACCAACTGGTAACTTGTTGCAGCTGGAGAATGTACTTGTCGATGCTAAAGGGAACATAAAGATAACCGATTTTAACCTTAGTGCTTTGCCTCAACATTTTAGGGTGAGATATACCATTTCCATGAACCATACCTCAACGCAACTTATTTTTCACTCAAAAGGGGAAACTTAGGAAATTGGTTTTTGTAAAACATATGTTTAAGAATAACACATTTCCTTATCATTGATATGCCTGCCATGGCTAGTTAATTTAGTTCTGTATAGACATATTTCCTTCAAAACTACTCTAACTAGTTATTATGAATATTTTAAAGTATCATGTACTTTCTTACTGTTTCAATTTCCAATTCTTGGTCATTGAAATACATGGTCAATCTAGAGTTTTATTTTAGGATAGATATCACTCCGAGTTTTTCTTTCATCATTTTGGTGAGATTGAATTGTGTGATAACTTGAAAAATTCAGGATGATGGGTTGCTTCATACTACTTGTGGAAGTCCCAACTATGTTGCTCCTGAAATTCTTGCTAATAAAGGCTATGATGGTGGAACATCAGATATATGGTCATGTGGTGTTATCTTGTATGTAATTCTTACAGGATATCTTCCTTTCGATGACAGAAATCTTGCAGTTCTTTATCAAAAGGTATTCCTATACGATTCATATCAGTTTTTTTTTATATAGTTTATAGTAGTTATATATATAACTAAATCTCATTTTCTTTCCCATGAGGATGACAGATTTTTAAAGGAGATGTTCAGATACCAAGATGGCTATCACCTGGTGCTCGAAACATTATAAAAAGAATGCTTGATCCAAATCCTAAAACCCGGATAACAATGGCTATGATCAAAGAAGATGAATGGTTCAAGGAAGGTTATACTCCCGCAAATCCGGAAGATGAAGAAGAGGGTGTGTACATTGATGATGAAGCCTTTTCCATCCATAATGTAATACTTTGTAACTTTCACTTGTCAACAGTTAATAATAGTTACTTAACTTGAAGTTTTTGGCCTGTAATCTGAACAAGTGAACATTTGTATTGGTAACAGTCACCTGAATCAGATCAGAGTAGTCCAACATCACCAACACTTGTCAATGCATTTCAATTGATAGGGATGTCATCATGTCTAGATCTCTCTGGCCTATTTGAGAAAGAGGTGAGGATAATAGGATGAAAGTTTTTCTTATGTTTGAGCTCATTTTCCTATGCTTTTAACTTCTAAAATATTTACCACTTCCTAAGGAAGGTTCACTCCATGTAACACATATTATGCCTAATGTTCCAGGATGTTTCTGAGAGGAAGATAAGGTTTACATCCACCCATCCACCAAAAGATTTGGAGGAGAGGATAGAAGACATTGTAACAGGGATGAGATGTAGAGTTCAGAAGAAGAATGGAATGGTAATAAGCACTATTATGGATTATTTTTGTTGAAGGTTCTTGTGAAATATTATTATTAGTTTGTCTAAATAGTCTACAATGTTGGATTTCAGTTGAAAGTGACACAAGATATCAAAGCACAGAAATGTGTAGGTAGTCTTTCAGTGATCATAGAGGTAAATGCATGTATACTGATATGTCCACATCATAATATATGCAATCTGCATGTATAGTTTTTCTGACATTTTATCTTATTGTGAAACTCAACAGGTATTTGAAATTAGTCCAGAATTGTATGTAGTAGAGTTAAGTAAGTCTTGTGGAGATGCTTCTGCATATAGACAGGTACATATCTCATCTCTATCTGCTACATCCAGAAAATTCAAATAAAATTCAAAGATGTAATTTTTCATTTTGTTTTGATGATGCAGTTATGCCAGAAGTTATCAAATGAATTGGGTTTTGACCCAAACCAACAGCTAGGGAGCTCAGAAATGATAGGCCTACTAAGAGAAAATAATTTGGAAGTTGTATAATGTAGATGTGTGATGGTTTTTTTTTTTTTTAGGGTGAGATGATGATGTAAATGTGTTAAAATATCAATTAAATATATATATATATATATATATATATATATATATATGTATATGTATATTATCTATCAATTCCTTTTGTTTATATATATATTAGAGAATGATTAAGGTAGAGAAATACAGATGACAGTAGCACACAACAAATGTGAGTTTGAGTTTCAACTAAACTAATAAAAAAATGACAAAGGACAATTCCTTACTAAAGAAATAGGTTCAAGAACTTTAGATGAGACTCATTTAACGTACATGCTCATGCAATTTTAAATGATAAATTCAGTAAATTACTAATCATATACTCATATAATCAATAATAAATTCAATATATAAATTAATAATTTATATATTAATATAAATTAATAAATATGCTAGTGAGGAGTAGTTTCACGATGATTAGTATTACATTAATATTATCATTTATATTAATATTATATTTATTAATAATGATAATAATAATAAGAATTATAATAATAATAATAATTAATAGATATCTTTCTCTTGTGAGAATGTAATTTAAAACACAATGACTAAAATTGTTAATTTTTTTTCATTATGTTTTTACATGGATTATTTAAAACACAATGACTATTGGTTAAAATCCTAAATAGAATGCATTCACTTCTAACTAAACCAATGAACATTTTTTAACCCAAGCACTCTTGACTACATGGTTATGTCTTTGACAAATACAAAGGTTATACACTCTTCTAGATAGCTATGAACATGAATAATATTTTTACTCACATACAAAGGCTAAAGGTTGCTTAAGATATACAAGATTGTTCTTGTAGTAAGAAATTCACCGACCTTCCTTCTTTACAGAGATCTTCTTCATATAAGCTTCAGAAGAAAAAAGTTGAAGTTGTTGTGAAAATCGTGTCTAACCACTATGAAACTTTTAAACATATTAAATGCTCTTAACTTTAACCTTAATGCATGTGTTTTCTTTAACAACATCTTTGGAATATGACAAAGCTAAAACATGATTAGACAAATAGCTTTTTTTCTCCTTTTAACAAGAGGTCTAAAATATGATTAGACAAATAGTTTTTTTCATCATTTTAATAAGAGGTCTAACATAATTAACTATTAATTAACTTTGCAACACTGATATCTTATCTTTTTCAAAAAAGTTGTTTGTGTGAATCAATTTTTAACATGTTTTTCAAGAAATCTTGATGTTCACAAAAGATATGAGATCTTCCGAGAAAAATGAAAAAACGAACATATCTTACAAACATAAACATCTATAAGTTTGATGTATACAACAAATTAAGACTTGCATATGCAAGATGAAATATACTTATTATTTATTCAAACAAATTATCATATACTTACATTAATTTAAAACAAAAACTTATCATACAAAAGATATAAATAAAATACTTATATTTATCAAATTAGATACACAAAAAACCACATTTACATTTATTCATCTATATAACTTATGTTAGACATTTATTCATTTATATAACTTATGTTAGACAAAACTAACTACTTATGTTTCACATGATTTCATATTTTAAAAATTATATTTTCATACTTTGATGTTTAAACATATAATTAAGTAAACAAATAATATATTAAACTTTGACCTAACAGTAATTTATTTAATATATACTTACAACAGTAGTCTTTATTTTGAAAAAAAGAAATTGTTTGTGTCATACTTTCTTTGTTTTATATATTAAAATTTTTATGTTAATGTAAGTAAAGATTTTTAAAATGATTAAATCATATTATTTATAAACAATATAAAAATATTTTCCAAAGTTTGTTGAAAACGGTTGCTTACTAAAAAATATACATTTATTTTATTATTAAATTACTTTTTGTTACTTTAAAGAAAACTTTTATATTTTAAATAAGTTCAATAAAAGGAGAACTAGGACAAAGTTATCCTTAAAAGTGAAAAGTATATGATTTACATTTAAATCTAAAAATTTAATTTGAAATTTCACCTTTTCAATAATAAAAACTAATTATAAATTTTTACATGTCACTTTTATTTTTTAATTTTTAATTAATAATCTATATTTATATTTATTTACTTTTTTACGTTTAATAAATTATTAAACGTAAAAAAGTGAATAAATATATTAAAATTGTTTACTTCAAATTTTTTCTTGTATATATTAAAATTTTTGGCACATTTGCACTCTCATTTAATTACATAGAAAGGTTAATCTTTTATTGATTGAGTGTATAATGTACAACAACTTTTTTACCATAACTAATTTTTTATATTTTTTTAATCGATTAATTAAATTTCATTTAGAATTTAGGAAAGAAAAATATTTGGGTTGTATGTAAGCAAAGTAGCTTCGAAGACGCTGAGTAAGAACCAAATATGAAAAAAAACCCGCTGAGTCAACTCAACAGTTTTTTAGAATTCTCAACTCGCAACACTCTTATACATGAGAAATACAAAACCCTAAATACTAATTAATGAATAAAATGTATTTGATTTTTTCTATTTATAATTTATTCATATTATACTGTAACGTAATAATAATCATGAGAATTTATAATCTGAAGACAAAAATAAAAAATCGGTATAACGCGGCCGGGTCGAGTTGAGAGTCTATTCACTCGCGACTCGCGATTCCGAAGCGATTTCCTTAAGCCGCCTAAGGCCGAACGATTCCGCCGCCGGCAAGTCCTTTCGCCGCCGGTGGTTCAACTCCGATTTAGATCGTGTTCCTTTCATTGAGGTTTATTTCCTTTGTTATCTTCTGTATGCGATTCATCTATTTATTTCACCTTTGTTTTCACTTAGGGTTTCGTGGCATAGGCGATTCTTGTGATATCCCCACACGATTCTAGAGAAAATAAATAAATAAATAAAAAGACATTGTGGTTTTTGAGGTTTATGCAAGCCCTAGTGTTCAAGTGGATTGAGTTTTCTTCCAAGTTAGGTGAATTCTTTCAAATTAGCTTCGTGATTGTGTTATGGTTAGATTGTGAAGAATGAGAATGTATAACATGGGCATGGAAGAATAATGTGGCCTATTTGGCCAGTGGTGAATGAACAAAAGAAAGTGGACGTTGTAGTGTAGTGTGCATTATAAATGGGGATATATAAGGAGGAACTGGTATCTTTGAGTGTGGGTAAGTGTGCCCTAATTTGAGTGTCGAGAACACTGATACATTCTTGTGGGTTTTGCCTGCAGTTGTGTAAGCCAAGCTGAAAACTTTCACATACATAGTTGTTGATTGTTAAAATAGTTTAAAAAATTGATAACAGTTTTAAGGGAACAGGAACTAGGAACTAAATCAGATGCTATGTTAGATGCAATCACGGTTAGTTCTTTGATTTACTTAATCCACGTAAGTTCAAAATATATCTTGTCTTTTTCTCTTATTGGGGAGGAAAATCAGAGGCAGAAAAGGCAGGCATACTGAAGAATTTCTTCGGGCTGGAATGGCCTTTTTACTGGGTGTTTTATAGAGCTCCTAGGTGTGAGGATTGAACCGTTGGGTCTACGTGCTGGTAAGCCCAAATGGAGGAGGCTTTTGGATTGTTCATATAATGTGGCAGCAGTGTAATATCCCTCAGGGCTATCCCGTTCCTGCTTCAACAGAACATTTCTTCCACCTATGCCTTCCTTTTATTTATATCTGATTTTTAATCCTTCTTGTCTATCATAATTATGCTTTTCTTATTTTTGATTTTATTTCGTACAGCATTGCATTGAGATCAGGGCACACTGTTACTTGCATCATTGTTGCTGCAACAGGGAAGGCTCTCTGATTGCTTGAATTGTAATTTGCAAGGTTTATTTGCCTTGTATTCAGCACCAATGCATATGTGAGTGGAACTATAATTGCTCTGTTTTGGATGTGATGGCTCCAATACGTTCCACTGGATTTGTTGATCCTGGTTGGGATCATGGCATAGCCCAAGATGAGCGGAAAAAGAAGGTTAGATGCAATTACTGTGGCAAAATTGTTAGTGGTGGGATATACAGATTAAAGCAGCATTTAGCTCGAGTTTCTGGTGAAGTAACATACTGTGAAAAGGCTCCGGATGAAGTGTACCTGAAAATGAAGGAAAATCTGGAAGGCTCTCGTTCCCATAAGAAACAAAAGCAAGTTGACGCACAAGCATACATGAATTTTCACTCAAATGATGATGAAGATGAAGAAGAGCAAGTTGGGTGTAGAAGCAAAGGTAAGCAATTGATGGATGATCGAAATGTGTCTGTAAATTTGACTCCTCTTCGCTCCTTAGGATATGTTGACCCAGGGTGGGAACATGGTGTTGCTCAGGATGAGAGAAAGAAGAAAGTCAAATGCAATTACTGTGAGAAAATTGTTAGTGGTGGTATAAATCGGTTTAAACAACATTTGGCCAGAATTCCTGGAGAGGTAGCACCTTGTAAAAATGCTCCAGAAGAAGTTTATCAGAAAATAAAAGAGAATATGAAATGGCATCGTACTGGGAGGAGACTTAGGCGACCTGAGACTAAGGAATTGATGCCTTTCTATGCAAAGTCTGATAATGATGATGATGAGTTTGAGCAAGTAGAAGATGCTTTGCATCATATGAACAAGGAAACTTTGATGGATGTTGATAAGAGATTCTCTAAAGATATAATGAAGACCTTCAAGGGAGTGCCACCTAGTACTGGTCCTGAACCATTATTGAGAAGATCAAGATTGGATAATGTTTACCTGAAATTGCCCAAGAATCAGACTCCTCAAACTTACAAACAAATAAAAGTTAAGACAGGGCCCACTAAGAAATTACGGAAGGAAGTTATTTCTTCAATTTGCAAGTTCTTTTGCCATGCAGGGATTCCTATACAGGCTGCAGACTCTCTATATTTTCATAAAATGCTGGAAATGGTTGGTCAATATGGACAAGGACTGGTATGCCAGCCAAGCCAACTTATGTCTGGCCGCTTTTTGCAGGAGGAAATCAATTCTATTAAAAATTACCTTGTTGAATACAAGGCTTCCTGGGTAGTTACTGGTTGCTCTATAATGGCAGATAGTTGGATTGATACGCAGGGTAGGACAATCATTAACTTTCTTGTTTCTTGTCCTCATGGTGTATACTTTGTTTCTTCAGTTGATGCCACTAACGTAGTAGAAGATGCACCAAATTTATTTAAGCTTCTGGACAAAGTAGTTGAGGAAGTAGGTGAGGAAAATGTGGTGCAGGTAAAATGTTATTTCTAATATTGTGGCATTCTCATTCATCATAAATTTTACCTTGAGGCTACTATTAATCATTGTTTCTCCTATACTTTTGATGTAGGTAATAACTGAAAATACTCCTTACTATAAAGCTGCTGGAAAAATGCTTGAAGAGAAGAGAAGGAATTTGTTCTGGACCCCTTGTGCCACTTATTGTGTTAATCGAATGCTTGAAGATTTTTTTAAAATAAGATCCGTGGAAGAGTGCATGGAAAAAGGTCATAAAATTACAAAACTAATATACAATCAAATATGGTTGTTAAATCTTATGAAAAGTGAGTTTACCGAGGGGCAGGAGCTTCTAAAACCGGCTGCCACCCGGTTTGCCTCTAGCTTTGCTACACTACAGAGCTTGTTGGATCATCGAGTTGGTCTGAGAAGAATGTTTCTTTCCAATAAATGGATTTTATCCAGATTCTCCAGCTCAAACGAAGGGAAAGAGGTGGAAAAAATTGTTTTGAATGTCACATTTTGGAAGAAAATGCAGTTTGTTAGGAAGTCAATAGATCCGATAATGCAAGTACTCAAAAAACTTTATAGTGGTGAGAGCTTGTCAATGCCATATATATATAACGATATGTACAGGGCAAAACTTGCAATCAAATCTGTTCATGGTGATGATGCACGTAAGTATGAACCCTTCTGGAAGGTGATAGATAGTCATTGGAACTCTCTGTTCTGTCACCCTCTTTACTTGGCTGCATACTTCTTAAACCCATCATACAGATATCGTCAGGATTTTGTGCCGGTATGTAAGAATATTGAATATTTCCCAGTGATTGCTTATTTTCAAATTTTATTTAATTTTTCTCTTGAAGTGACTGTTTGATATGACTATAGCATTCCGAGGTAGTACGAGGGCTCAATGAATGCATTGTTCGGCTGGAGTCAGATAATATGAGACGGATATCTGCATCAATGCAGGTAATGTGTTCTTAATGACTACTAATTTCTATTTGGTACCAGCATTGTTAGATATATATTCTATGTGCTTCAAGTGATGTCATTTCCAGATAGCTCATTATAATTCTGCACAAGATGACTTTGGAACTGAATTGGCAATTAGCACAAGAACTGGTCTAGAACCAGGTAACTACTATATTGCTGTTAAAATCATTCATGTGATGATTAACTTCTTTGGAGGGCATTGCTGCTTCAGTTTGAACTGATCAATTTAGTTTCCTTTTTTAACCTCACTAGCTGCTTGGTGGCAACAACATGGAATAAGTTGCTTAGAGTTGCAAAGAATAGCTGTACGGATATTAAGTCAGACATGCTCGTCCTATGCATGTGAGCATGACTGGAGTATATATGATCAAATACATTGCAAAAGACAAAATCGTATATCTCAGAAGAAATTGAATGACGTTTTATATGTTCACTACAATTTGCGACTTAGAGAATGCCAATTAAGAAAAAGGTCCAGGGACTCAAAGTTGTCCTCTGTTGACAATGTTCTGCAAGCTCATTTACTTGATGATTGGATAATAGATGCTAATGTACAAAGCTCTGATGTTGATAAGGTAATCGTTGATTTCTGTGTTTTTGAACTTGTATGAATCAAAGCGTTAATTGCTGTGAATTGCATTTATTATAAAACATGGTTGAGTTGGCTTTCTTAAAGTCATCATACTTTTATTATTTAATGCACTATCTGGTGTCACCGTTCAATATATTGAAATGTAATTCTTGACTAAATCACTGAATTAGAAGAGGGGGGGGGTCAAAAGCCTAGGCCAATTAGATCTGATGGAATGTTTTTCTGAATAAGTTGAAATTCTTGATGTTTTAGAAAAACGTAACTTTCGTTTTCATGGTAGACGTTGCATTGTTAGCTATTTATGGTGTTTGAGATGGTTGACCATCAAGAGTTGTGAAATATATTTTTTAGCAGGGAAGCACGGAGGATGTGGCTATACTGATGGAATATTTGTTTTGCAGAATATTATTTTTGGAGCTGAACTAGATGATGAATATGAAAATGATTCAATTGATTACGATGATGGAGGTTCTAGGTCCCTAAAGGGATCCCTTGAGCTGGTGACAATGGCTGATTTAGCTGTAGGGTCACCAGATGTAGATCATGCTAACATGGATGCTGCAACTGATGATGAGTCTGATCTGAATTATTTTGATGATGATTTGAGCGAGTAATTAAGTTACATGGTTCTCATTTCGGAAGAATAATTATTTGGTCACATGGTTGCGAATAGTGACGCCGTGCTTATTATTTTGCAGTGAAAAAATCAAGATCATATTGGTGCGTAATGTCATATTTATTTCATATTTTGAGCGCAATCATTTTAGATCGTTCTAACAGTTATATATGATCCTTAGTAAGAGCAGGCAGATAGTCATATATACCCATCGATGTTATTGTAAGATAAAATCTGACACTGTACAACGTAGGAAATATAATATTTGTGTGATTAGATTTGCTAAGATTTGTCTTGTCTATATTTACCATTAAAACGAAAGCTAGGATCGCGAATGAATATTCAATGTTATTAATTTTTCATGTCGTACCATATCAATAGTTGACTACTGATTTGGTTGAGCCAGATATACAGATTCATTGGTGAAAGGCACTGAGGTATTTAGCGCATGTTTGTTTATATTTACTATCTCTTAATTTTGTAGAGTGCACCTTCCCTTTTAATTTCTTCATCTTGCCCATTTCTTGCATACTCACGAATCAAATTAAAATTATTCAATTCCACAACACAGTAAGATTTTAGATTCTCCCCACAACGAATTTCTATCTCTGGCTCAACTATATCAAACCTTATAAATCGCAACTTAAAAATGATTTTTAAATTTTACAATTGAGAAAAAAAATTAAAGAAAAAAGGACTTTCAAATAATATAATCTGAAAATTATATAATCTAGAAAGAGTAAAATGAAAAAATATATGTTAATGGGTGTAGAAAAAATGAATGGAAATGGAGGAAGAAATGTGCCGATCAATGATGGGTAGAAGATATCTGGGGTGAGGTACCACATTGCCAGAGTGAGAGGTTTGGATACGAAGAGACTCTTAAAATTTGTGTTTATTCTTTTTTTTTTTTTTTTTCTTTCTCTCAAACCTCACTTTCGTACATTAGGCTTTGTTTTTAATTGAAGTGGCACTCTCGTGTATTAGGGTTTGTTTTCAATCGAAGTGGAATGAAATAGGGCAAAATAAGTATGAGATAGAAGAAGGTACGAAGTTTGAATCAGATATTCAAATTGGGAGAATTTCTACACCAAGTTATTAAGATAGAATTAGAACTGAAGAGGATAATTTTCTACAATAAGTCATATTCTAACTACTCTATGGAAAAAGGAATGAGATAACTCTTTTCAACAACCCTACTAAGGATTTTTCTTCTAAAATTTATCCTCAATGCATCCCACATTATCAGCATTTGTTGCTAAATTCAAGAAAAGATTAGTAACATCAAATGTTTTAAATATTTGGATTATAAATATGTTTTTAATTTTCCTTTTAAAAAGATCATGATGATACAAGATAATGTGATGCAAGTTTTAATTATAGACAATGATACAAAAAGAATTTCTAGTAATAGTGAGTATGAACCAAGTTCAGTTAAAGAAAATTTATTGATAATTAGATGCATGCTTGAACATGCTTAAAAATATTTTCAAAAGATTAAAAAGAAAATATCTTTCATTATCATGGATAAAATTTATTCATTCATCGTTGATGAAAAAAGTTGTATCAGTGTCATAAGTATAAGGACGATCCAAAAGTTCAATCTACATTTCATCTTTCATTTAAGACCTTACAAACTTCAATGGTTAAGTGAAGAAAATGAGTTGCTTGTGAATAAGCAAGTGTCAGTTTTCTTTTCCATTAACATGTATTGTGATAAAATTTGATGAGATGTTATACCTATGAAAGCTAATAGTTTGTTACTAGGAAGATTATGACAATGTGAAAGGCAAGTGATATGTCATGGTATTGTTAATACATACTCTTTATTATATATGAGAAATAAGATTACACTAAAATCAGTATCTCCTTAAGAAGTGAATAAGGATCAAATAACAATGAAACTAAAAAGAGAACAAGAAAAAAAAAACTAGAGTATAACAAAAAAAAATTTAAAGGTAGGTTTCACCTTACTAAGACAAGTTTTACTGCTGAGACAATCTATAGACTTTCAAGTTTCTAACATTTTACAATTGTCTTCCATTATTCCTTTTCCTTTAAATATGGATATTTATATGAATAAGGTTGTAGATTGAACTATTAGAAGAAATAAAAGTATCTCATGAACTTCTTGATCTTTCCACAATAATTATTACAAGGAAGGAAGAAGATTCAACAAAAAATATATTATTCAAATAAAATAGAAGAATTTTTTGTCACTAAGCATTCAAAAACTTTACTTTCCACACTTGAAAAATCATGAGACTTAATGAATTCTAAATTAATTAAAATTGACTTGCACGATCATAAATGTATAGTCCATAAATTTGAATATGATCTTATGCATGCTTCAAAACCAAGTTTTTTATAACTAAGTCATCTTTTAGATTTAGACACTTGACATTTGAACATTCACTCCATACATGTACATTATATTTTAAATATCATAGTAAAAATTGGCTATGATTTTAATAAGATAGGATGGTTAAATAAAATTGTTCTTCATACTTGTTCTTCTTCATTTATAGATATGTTATATAAAATTCGTGGTCAAATTTTCTTCAAGAAAAGAATGATGACAAAGATCTCAAAAGGACATTAAGCATGATAAAGTATTGAAAAAGAAGGAAAAGCAAGAGGAGATAATTCGCAAGAGAGGGAGAAGGAGCTTGAAGGAAGAGATTGGAAACATAATAACTTTTGTAAAATATGTACAAATTATTTTATATGTTTGAGAAATATTCTAAAGTAAAAATGATGTAGTTAGATAGATAACAATTTCGGTGGTTCATGTAGTTCATGATCTAACTACCATATAAATAAGAGGTCAACTCTAATGCACAATACACACTTGAGAATGAATAAAATTTGAGTTACACAGTTTTTTTTTTATTTGTCTAAAGATGTTTTTTACTGAGATTTTATTTTGAATAGTTTCTTCAAATAATGAACCATCTTTGTATTATATGCGGTCGAATTAAGGGGACACATTCTACTCCATTTCTTTCCTTTATCCATTGTTTTCAATTTTATATTTTTCTTTCTTTGTCTACACAAGCATTTGCTTTCTTTAAGGGAAGGTAGATATCCCATTCTTGTTTATTTTATTTCTTTAACCTCTTTTTGGATGTTTCTTGAGATCTTTCTCTACCCTAAAAACAAATGGTCACCACACATGTTGAGATTGAATAAATTTGATTCTTATCATATTAAGTAATCATTTATGATGTTTATGTGTCCTCAAAAGCTAGTTCGAAAGTCAACTATACTTAAAATAATGAAATGAATTTATTGCATAATCTTGATAACTTGACTTTTTCTTACTAAAAGGATAATAGCATCTTGAGTTTTAGTCATTAGCTTTAGGTGCAAACAGTATCATTAGTTAACCAACACGTTCATGATATAATTTTTATGAATAGCATGAAGTCCAATTCGATCATTTTCCTACAATATAAAATTAACGGTCATTGTTTGGAAAATAAGCATGAATGTGCTCAAATCTACCGCAATTGAATTCCATCTAATTACACATAGTGAAAATCCAAAAATCAATCATGATCAGGCTCAACGAAGTATTGTGTGCTTACCATCCTGCTAATCACAGAATTGCGATTTTGCGCATACACTGGTTCCTGTAATGTATGTTTGTACATTTGCTAAGAATGTTTTGTGGTACCTTTAAGAGTATGAGAGGTTCTAAAATAGGTAGATGTGAGTTCGAATTGGGAAAAGACAAAAGGTTGTTTCTACAAATGTGGTGGAAATACATTATTCTAGTAAGAGAAATAGAATAGTTTAAGTTAAAGTAATTGCTAAGAATATTGAGTTTCCTAGATAAAGTTGTGGTAGGAAATATTATTGGTCCAGTAAAATCCTAAATTTATGTCTTAGGAATCACATGGAGAATAAGAAATTGGTGTAACTATGGTAAGAATAAGAAAGAAGCTTATGTTTGGGTACTTCATAACATGTTATATCTTATTCCTTTAAGTTTCTCTTTCTTAGGAATCAAATGGAGAAATGTGTTGATGGAGCTTGAAGCCACATGCAAGAAGTAACTTAGCTTCAGTTATTTTGTATTTTCACTTGTGATGATAGATAAGTTGTGTTCTGATATAACTATCTGAGTAGTAAAACCTTTTAAACTTAAAAAACATAAAAACAAAAAATAAAACAAATCAAAGTTACATTTTAACCCTTTTTCTATTTCATTTCTTACCAAAAGAATAAAGTGAACCTTTCATAAAATTAAGAATTTTTAAAAGAAAGAACTAAAGTGACCGATAGTTAGTCATAAATATTGGAAGAGTTTTACTGATTATTGCAGTAGTAACGTTGTTGGCTTTTTCTGATTACTTGGAGGCGTTTGCTTTGGAAAATTCATTTTCACAGTCCAATTTATCAAATGTTTTCATAGTAATAATAAATAATTGTACTTGTCACATGGGATTGGTGACCCTGTTTGCCTGATAGGGACCTATCAGGTCCTGCATTGGAGGGGAACTAGATGCAATTTATTGCTATTGGACCACACAACAATGTCCCATTTTTGTGTACCTTTAACTTTCATCCACATGCATCAATTCTTTTGGATAGAAGGGCATGCTCATTTTTCATTTCCAAAAGAAAGGACAATTTTCCAAAGCTGGACTTACGGTAAAGAAGGGCCAATCACCATGCACAATCTTATATGTGACATATTTACAAAGAAATCTGTCATTAAAACATAAAAAATTGACTGCAAATAGTTTCTTTTGACATTAAAAATGGTGTTTTCCCTAGCACAAGATTACTATAAGTTACTGAAGGTAACTCTGACTGAAAAGAGCTTTCAAGGCAAAGGCTCCTGTGAATCTCCCAAACGAGACAAATGGAGATATGCATCAGTCCCTGTGAATAAACAACCAATGAGAGCATTATAAAACATGATTGTTAATTTTGAAATCAAATAGTAAAAAGCAGCAGTTTAGAGAAAGATTACAACAAAATAGCACTATAAGAATGTGATCAAATATATCTATCAAGAAAAACAAGATACTTTTAAGATGGTATTGAGGAGTTCATTAGGCTTGAAAAAAAAAACATAAAAAAAAAAAAACACCATAGTAAAGTAAAATCTTATAAAGTTCTAATGTGTAATGACAAACTAACACGTGGGAGAAAGCAATAATATCCACTTGATACTTCAATGGAAGCAGTATATTATTATTATATAAGTTCTAATGGATATGAGGGGCATAAAAAATAACTAGAAAACAAATGTTGGTGAGTCTTCAAGTGCCTAAGCAGTAGAATTACAAAAAAAGTGAAAGGATATTTTGCACAAAAGTAGTGTAAAAGAAGGTAAAACAAGTAGTAGGCCACTCACCATATCCTTCCATAGAGATTATTTGAAGATCACCTCCAAAATACCGTGCATATAGGCGACTAATGGGAAGTCCATATCCATATCCAGCCATTGTCACATTCTCACCTATTCCAAGATCTGAATGCTCATCCAATGGGTTTCTGGCTGTACTATATAGATATGTAAAAATCTTAGACAAACCACTTCTTGGAATTCCACCTCCCTCATCTGAGACCTGAAATGCCATTACACAAACTGCTTTAAAAAACCATCTCCACTATAACAAGTAGCAATCCTAGCAAAAGAAACAAAAATATCCCAGAACAAAAGATCACTCAAAAACTATTAAATTTAACTGAGCACCTTTATGGTAACATCCTCTATCCCATCAGCAACTATAATTCTAATGGGAGGTGCAATTTTATCAGAATCCATAAAACGCTCTTGGACAGCACGGAGTGAGTTCTTAACCAACTCAAACACCATAAGATGCAAGTGAGCTGGAACATACCTGTAGTGGAAGCATACAATAATTATATATTGAAAGAGAATAGACAAAATTTTGTTAACTATATTCATAAATCCTTATGAATAACCATTTCTAGCTTAAGGAACAAGATGGAAGCTCTTGAAAAGAAAACAAAAAGGAGCAGGGAAATGGATATAAGTGTGTAATTTGAAAATGAATGTCAGAAAAATAATGGCAAATAGATTCCAGAAAGTAAGGATTATATAACTCACGGAAAAGTAAAATCAGGATCTCCATAGATTTGGACATCAGGGGCACTTCCATATTCACGACAACATATAGAACGAGCATCCTCACTGGCATTCCTTGCCACCTCCACAGGAGACATTTTTGTATGTATATAACCCACAACAAAGGGTGGAGGATTGGGATTGTGCAACTCGACATGCTGACCTAAATCCACAAAAGATGAAAAATTTATACAATAAACATAGGATTTAAACCTTCACTACAAAGATTTAAAAGGAAAAATAGTAGCAAAAAAACTGTATAGTGTTGTGAGGCAGGCAATGTTATCTGAACTAACCTATGAGCATTCGGATTCCAATTCTTGACATGTAAAAGCGATCGAGGAACTGGTGAATCTCGATGAGATCTTCATAAACAATCTTTGGATCCATACCTTTCTTCAATTGCTGAACACCCAAGGCCATTGTGGGAACCACATTGTTGTGTCTCACTTTGATGGCCTTGATCATTTCAGTGAACTCTCTTTCATCGTTCATATTCTTGATATCAGGGAAGGCTCTGAGATCACGGAAAGAATCCAGATACCAATCCCTAACCTAAAATCATAAAAATTTACCACAAAAGATCAATAAAAACATTTACAAGACGTTAAGTTAGTTTTTATGGAGTCCTTCTCTATAATGTTGCTAAAACTTCCACAAAACACACATCAAAACTCACATCACACCAACAGCTTCATAAGCTAACACTATCATGTTCTAAAACAGAAGCTCAACCCCAAGGAGCAATGATAATAACAGACAGCCAAGAATAGTTTAATTTAATATCAGACAATGTTTCCCATTTTGTTTGTTAAATCAGAAGACTGTCACCCTAACAGAAATAAAACAATGTTGTCTTAAAATAGTGACTAAACCATAGAGCTTTTGTAGCTAATTCGGTGATAAAATGTTCATATTAAAGCCTTAAATTTTTCATTTAGTTGGTTCTTGACAAGATATTTGAACATCTGAACAATTTGTTAGAAGTTCCATTATCATGTTTCTGAATATAATCTCGGTAGAGCAGTGTTCACATTGTAAACCCTTTGTAGCAGTGTTCTAGAGGTATAAATCACTCTAGGCCTCCACAAAATAAGTTCAGCTTTTTGTTTACAGATTTTCATCAAACAAATATAAAAATGAATAAATAAATGTGCCGTGGAAACAATACAAAAACATCACGTGCTTATATTCCATACCACTGCAAAGATGTTTTGACACGGCAAGATTATCCACAAACATGACACTCTGGACGGTTCCCTTAAACAAGGATCTACTTCATCCAGATAATGCTGATCACAAACTAAAGTTTATTTAAAAAATCAGCTTTCAAAAGTTAGTCAATCTCTTAAATCTCAATTAATGCTTTTGCAGCAAAGAAAAACAAACAAAACAATAGAATACCTATAAGACATAAAAAAACAAGAAAAAGCTCTCTTCCCCATAAACAGATAAGACCAAATAATGATGATTATCCCCAAAACCAAAGAAAACAGAACCAAGGAACCACAGATGGGAAAAAAGTACACCACAGAATTAACAACAAGCCACAATTCTGCACTGTAGAGTAAAAACGTTTACCTTCAAAACAGCTGGCTTTTGAGACAAACCATAGGGAAGATTCTCAAGTTCAATAGCTCTTCTGGCAATTCTAATGGCCAGCTCTTTGTGAAGAAATTGAGCAGAAATCAGCAAATTCTTGTCAACGGGTTTGGACCCAAATTCCATCATGTACCTCAGACTTACCCCTGTCTGCTTCAAGCAACCCCATCTATGCACTTCCTCAATCAAGGACTTTGAGAATGACTCACATGCCTTCTTGGCAGCCATGAGAACCCGTTGTGGAGGCAAGAGCCCTTAAATCTGAGACTGAATTGGAACACCAAGCAACACGTAACTCAAGCACACAATGCAAAAACATAGATGACAAAAACTAAAGAAAAGTTAAGAAACTCTCACAGCCCAATTGAGAAGAGAGAAAGTGGCACACCCCTTTTGTAGAGAAGGGAAAATTGAAGAGTGGTTAGGGGTGCTTATAGTAAAAAAAAACTGGGTTATAGTTTTAACTGGGATTGGAGGGTAAAGTTTGGAGCTTTTCATTTGCAAGTTGCGAATGAATTTGCAGAACCTGGTTAACCGGGTCACGTTATTATTGATGATGAGAAATGAGAATTGGGACCTCCCAACACAAATTTGATTGGGACCATGTTTGTGACACGTGTCAAGATAAGATCTTCCTTGCCAAATTTAATCCCAAACCTCATTCATACAATTTATACTCATTTCTATGTTTTTTTTCTTTTATTTTAGTACAATAACACATAATAAATTATCTCCGTATGTTTTTAAAAAGAAATTTCTGTTTCCTTACCAAATATAAGAAATTTATAAAGACTTTATATGTGAGTAAATAAGTTTTGGAATTAATTTTTTTATTCTCTCTCTTTCATTGACCATTGCTGCATTCATTTTTTCAGTGCAATTTCAAAACGCGTTTTTGTGTGTTTTTTCAGTTCCTTGACCATTCTTTTTATTCCCTCTTTTCTCATTAATAAGTAATAAATTTTTTTCTCAAATGCAATTAATGTGAACTGCTTTTGTTATATTTAATGATATTTTTTTCTAAACTCCTCTAATCTTAATTAAAAATCAAAAAGTAAATATTTTTGCTTGTTATAAAATTCTTAAAATATTAAACATGTCTTCTAAAACGTTCTAATATTATGGTTTTAACAATTATCAAAATCTACATAAATTACCTAAGGTTTTCTTTTTCTTCATAGAAGAGTTACTAGTTCTGGAATTTGAATATATGAATTTGAATGTTTCCCATTTCACATTTAAGAAAGAAGAAAACGGTCTTCTAAAGAAGTTGTTAGTTTGTGTAATTTTAAATAAAGAGGAAATACAGTTTTTAAGTTTTAAATAATTTGCTTGATTGAAGAATAAAAAGTTTAACTTAACAAAGGTTTTTTTTTCTTTTTTATTTGATTTTATATTTTTGTAATATGTCCTCTCCTAAAAAGGTTTTAAGGTTATCCTCCAGCATTACAAATTTAAACAATTAGATTAAATTTCCTTTAAAAAAATAAATATTTTATTATTTATTGGAAATTCAGAAAAAAAAAAGCAATATAATTTTATCATGAAAGGAGTGGTTGTCATTCCAGAATGGGTGGACATGTGGACCATGCCATTATATATTGGTGAGTAAATAAAATCAAATGACAGATATATGTGGTTGAATTTTAATTTGATAAAAGAAAATGAAACCAATGTTTTGGAAGTTTAGTTTAAGTGATTTTTACAATTTTTTACCATAAGATTATTAATATAGATTAAATGAGTGTATTTCTTATTTTTTTAAAAAGTATATATGATTAAAAAATAAGTAATTATTCAGTTTAGTTCTTTTTAAGATCCTAATAAAAGCAAAACACTTTTGAAAACAAATAATAAGATAAAAAAAGTATACCCAAAAATATGAAAAGATACAATGCATTGAAATAAAAATATTTGTAGAAAAATATTTAATACGATCTTATCTACACCATAAAATTGCAGTACCATTGATAGTTACTTGGTGAGAACTACACTTCACAAATTCTGGAACCTCAAAATCACATTAAACATATTTTCAATACCCTTTTGTGTTTAAACTTTCTTTTCCTTTGTAGAATCAGGTTAATATTTCTCACCTTACAGTTTATTCTGATCCTTGCTATCTATTCATTTATTTTAAATTAAAATAAAATAAAAATATAATTTTATATTATATATGATATAAGTATATAATCATCAAAACTTACAAATTAAATTTTAATTATTAATTATAATGAAGTAATTTAATATGTTAAAATAATAATTTTAATTTATTTAATTAGATACGTTAATTAATTAAGAACTTATAATACTTATAAAATATTTATATGATTAAATATATTTTTGACAAATTAATTTCTAAGAAAAAAATCACCCCCACCCTATAAGTACTATGTACCTAATATACCCAAGTTACATAGGATTAGTTCATAAAGGTTGAAAAAACTAGACAACGTAAATTATAGATCACCATAATGAAAAGCAAGTTGCATATATCCATTGATATGATTGAACTGAAGAAGAATTATTAGTATTTGGGATGCTGGTGCAAGGTGTGATTTTTTATCTATTTTTTTATATAAAAAAACCTTTTAGAATAAAAAAAAAAGAAAAGAAATAAAATTAACTTCTTTATGAATTAATTTATGAAAATTCTATCATATAATTTTTCAAAATTTTATTTTAATTTGTATGTAAATTAATTTTAACTTAATGAAAAATAATTTCTCTATCTAAAACCAGAAAAATTAAGGCAGAACTATAGAAAGTATTGGAATCTTATCTTATACAAAGGTAACATCAGAACCATGAAAATTTAGGTGCCATCCATTATTAGGGTAGCTAAATGACAAAGTAGGTCTTAGTCACTTTTTTATTCTTCTTTTAAACAATAGACTTTTTTCCAGTAAAGAATAGTTCTTAGATAGAATTTGATTGAAATGTACTAAAAGGTTATTATATGTATTAATTATTTTTGAATTGGCATGTGGTTGTAAATTATTATAATTGTCATAGTTATTTCAAAAGTTATATCCAAAATGTGATTTAATTAATTTACAAAAGTTAAAAAAAAGTATGCTAACAGTATATTAAAAAGATACATAAAAAAAGGATGATCTTAAATATTCAACTTTGTTAAATACTAGAAAAATGTATGGTTCGCAATTATTGTACTCAACTTGAATAAAACTTAAGTTTATTAAATATCGAAGAAATAATTTTATTTAAATACAGAGTCTATTCAATTTATATTAATAGAATTTTTTTACATTAACAAAGGATCTTAACTTCGAGTTTTATCCTACTTGAATAAATTAAAGTTTATTAATTATATATGGATTCATTTTAAGCATGGTGTGATATAAAAATACTAAATTTGAAAACTTTTTTAGAAAGTTATGTACATTTAATATATATATATATATATATATATATATATGTGTGTGCGTGCGCGCGCGTAATTGTGAAAAAAAATTGGTAATATACTTTTTTAAATTAAGACTTATTGAAAGTTATAAAATTTTGTAGTTTTCGCCCTTTATTTAATAAATCTCTCTTCTAATTTTATTATTTTAAATAAAAGAAAGGCTAAAAATAATATGTTACAAACACAGTCTTAAAAAATATTGGCCTCTACAAATTAAAAAAACTCACAAAGAATCTAATTAAATTTGGATTATGAAATCTACCTCATATATAAATAGAAAATAAAAATTACAATTTATCTTCCAGTAATCGCAATTGTTAAACACGTGCACGTTAAAGTTTTGTTCGTGTTTCTTGGGATATTCATTTGAAGAGAACTTTGTTCTCCCATTTTGAGCATCCATAAAGATTCTCATTGCTTCCAATTCTCTATCAAAGTTGTATATTCTTCCACACAAAGAAAGTTTCTCCATTCTGTCTTTGTTTCTCTTGTTACCAATTGATTTCTTTTAGAATAACTAATTAAGTAGAATAAGAAATCACGTAAAAACTCAAACTAAATCACATGCACTTTCTCCATATTCTCGTGTAAGCTGATACGTTTTTTCTTTGTTTTGCTTTTAATATATAACATACTTAAAAGAGAATTGACCTGCAAAAAGAGTCTTCCTAAAATTATAGTCTACACTTCCTTTACCTAACTAGATACTCAGATAAAGCATGGGAACATGATGTTTCTTTAATTACCTAACCAGATATTAATTGTAATATATAACTAAATAAGATTAACCATGGAAACATGATATTTATAACTTTTATTGTCAGTCTCTCTAGGGAAAAAATTAATCTAAATTTTACTAGTGACTTTAATTAATATGCATTCTATATGGACTTGTGTTACAGATAATATCTTATCATAGGTCACTCTTGTATGAAAATTATGATTCCATAACTAATAAATTGGTTATACATTAATTAGATATGACCCGGACACACAGCTAATATTTGAAAAAGAAACAAATTAGGTCTAAAAGCGATTAAAGCTTAAAAACATCTCTAAAATATTTTTGCAAGATGATTGAGAAGAGACGCTTTAAGGATGATAGTATATTAGTTGAAAAAAGTTTTAATTTTATTTTATTTTTATTTTTATTTTTTTGCAAATAGCTTGACAAAGACAATTAAGATTGAGAATATAAATTTAATAGATTTTTATATTAGTTTGTATTTTGACTTATTTTACAAAGTTTTAAGGGTTTTTAAGACATAGACAAATTAGTGTCCCACATTTTCTTAATTATTTTCAATATATGTACCTCCAAGTACTCTTTCTTTAAAAGGTCACATATAAAAATGTTTCTTGCTTTCAAATTGAACATGTATCTTTCTTCGTGCTCATCAATATAGAAGACTCATTTTATAGAACTCAATGGTAGAGGCTCATTTCTTCTATCTACCAGTATCTCATTATCATTCTCTATGTATTATTAATCAATAAAAAATGTTTAGTACAACTTTAAAAAATTATATGAAATAAGTATACTTATATATATATATATATATATATATATATATATATATATATATATATATATA
>Ga0099825_1001371_pt1 | contig 30876 bp, 13 predicted proteins | sample SiratroredBW_FD_76838 | JGI IMG/M metagenome (GOLD analysis project Ga0099825, IMG submission 76838) | Root nodule microbial communities of legume samples collected from California, USA - Siratro red BW | ecosystem: Host-associated > Plants > Roots > Nodule | place: USA: California | collected...
GAATGATCTCGCATACTTACAAAAGTTCTCAACACAAATCTCCTAGCACAACCGAGAAAAACTCTCAGTTCTCCCAATGATGACCCTAATAAGTATTGTAGATTTCATCGCAATTATGGACATACCACAAAGGAATGCATTGTTTTGAAAGACAAGATAAAAGAACTCATTCAAGTTGGTCATCTACGTCAATATGTACAAAGAAGTCAACTAGAAAGGTATGAAAGAAGAGAACAACTGTCTAAAAGAGACAAACAAAGAGAAAAGAAAAGAGAAGATGGCAAAGGTCGAGGCTTATATTCCCCACTACAATGAATCATAAAGACTATCGCGGGAGGGATTGCCGGTAGAGGAAACTCAACATCATTAAGAAAAAAGCATCTCAGAGCAGTCCATGCAGTCCATTCTGTGAACGTGGTGTTAAATTGATCTCGTCGAAACATGTTGAACATAACCTTTAGTGATGAAGATTTCCAAATGATTGATCCAAATCAACATTATCCTATGGTGATTACAATCAAAATATCTGATTTTGCAATTACGAAGACTTTAGTTGATCAAGGCATCATGGTTGATATGCTTTACTGGAAGACATTCCAACATTTGGGTTTGTCAGCAGATACTCTCAAACCCCGCCATTATCAAATTGTAGGATTTTCAAGAAACAAGTTGATGTAAAAAGGGTATATTAAATTAAAAATTCAGTTTGCGGGAAGAAGCAACAATAAAATTATCAAAATTTGTTACCTATTGGTTGATACCAACACATCATACAATGTTGACACACTCTTCGAGAAATCTTCGAAAATTGATGCGCTTTTGAGACATCTTCTTGATGGTCAGACATAGAAACTTTGCTTTGCAAAATATATTATTAAAATTCAAGCAATATTTAGCTTATCAAATGAAGATATATAAGTAAGTGGTATATATATGTTGACATTAGATAAAGTAATTACATATTAGTCAAAGTAATTACATATTTGGAAATTTGATATAAATATATTAATGTTTATATACTTTATTAGGGTCTGTTGATATTTTCTCTATAACATAAATTCTAAGTAAACATAATGTAACTTAACTTTAAAAGGCCCATCTAATATTATATTTACTTAAATTCTAAATAAAAATTACAATAACAGAAGAAATATAGTCTAAAATATTACAATTACTAACATCAAGGGTGTCGACGATAATGAAGAAGATAAGATTATCAGAGATAGAAGAAAATGAACAAGATAGCAGTGGTGGCTGAAAAGTGTAAAGGTTGTGGCAACAACAAAAACAACTAAAATGTAACAACGACAACAACCAAAAGATAGTGGCAACAACAAATAGTTTGCAGCTAACTACGACTAAGAGCTGTACATTTTTGAGAAAATGCAAATGAACAAGCACAATGAAGGAGAACATAAACAAATTTTGGCAATTTTGAGATGATAAGCATCATATGAAGATTATTCCAATTTTAACTGTCGTCATAGTTTAATGACAATTCTTAGCTAGACATTTATCATTTTGATAATGATAATCTTGATATAATCTTTATCATTTTTGTGATTTTGACGACGATCCAATATGATAAGCACCTATTTGTGTGTGTAACAAAATACAAAAGATAGAAAAGACTAAAAATGAAAACACACTACTTCTTCACCAAAAAGATAAATGAAAAAAAAAAAAAATCACCACTTGAATGTAAAAAACTCAACATAAGATTCAGAAAAAAGACGTACATACATCTAGATAACTAACGATAATAGAGAAACCTCTTCAAACTTCTATTTTAATTCATGAGTTATGTTAGAAATAGAAGAGTATTTCATAGTTTGTTATTGCCTTTTCAGCTCTTCTTTTTTTTCTCTCGTGGTAACATATTCTTGGAACACACGTCTTCTTTGCATCCAATCTCTCATCTATTAAGATATAATAAAATTCCACTCTATTTCAAGGGATACTATTCTCAAATAATTCCACACTACGGCTAAAAGCATATGCTGATGCGTGTTCTTGCGTGATTCACTTGTATCCTATAAATGTCTAAGAAAGTAGAATACAGTGTTTAGATCCTCGTTTGAGTGTGCATACAAGGCCCAAATGCACATTCTTATAGCATCAAATCATTCATTTCGTGAAAGATTTGAACTTATTTTGATCGTTAATTTCTGAGGAAAAAAAAGTTCAAAATGGTCTGCATAATTACCACAGCTCATAATCAAGTAACATTAATCAATATTTGATCGATATATTATGATCATGTGATAGTTTATTTAATGTTATTTGCACTCATGCTAAAAATATTTAATTTCACAACTTCAATTCTAAAATTTAAAATAGAGGTAAATAAGGTACTCTCTTGTGTGAAAAGAATAAAATGAAGACATTTTAAATTACACTTTATAAGCATATATTTTAACTTTAACATTGGAGATGGTAGATATGTCTAGAGAAAAGAGAGAGAGCTATGAGACAAGTGACGTGCCCTTTTCTTCTTCCACCTTCATCATCATGATCTACACTCGATGTGCACCCAACCATATACACATCACATGTTTACTTAAGTTCTTATGCAGATATTAAAACATTCATTATCAAAATAGTTTTGAGGAAGCTTCCTGGTAATTTCTCATGTACTTGATGCAAGAACTAACTCGTTAAATTAATAGATATCATGCTCTAGAAAGTTGGGTTACATAATTGTTTTCATGGAAATAATTAAATTATAACCTATATTACAACAGAGATAACCATATATTCACAAAAGAAAATATCATAGCTCGCGTATGATTAAGTAATCGAGAGATATTTTAGTTGAGTATAAAATTAATATAAAACTTACCAGTAAAATTAACCATGCTAAGTTAATACAGTAAAAATTTATTAATCATCGGTAATGCTTGTCATTATAGTTATAGAGATAGTGCAATTATATTTTTGTGAATGCTTATATTTAAAATTGTCGTCGTAAATATTTTTAGTGATGGTTAATATTTATGATATCACTATGACAATAATACATTGTTATTTGTGTTTCTTGTCGCATTATGCAGCTACTTTTTCTTCACATAGAACAATCTCTTATGTCAACATGGAACATCAAAGTTACACAACTTTTTTATCATAGAGATTGAAGGATTGATTGTTAAAATAGTTCGAGGAAGTTTCCTTGTAATTTCTATTTAATCTCAAAGTGTCCACTTGAATGATATTATATATTGTTTTCATTCTATCTCCCCACTCAAAATCATCTACCAAAGGTAGTTTGTCTCTTATGGAAAAGTGTCAAATAATGCCTCAAGTCTTTCTCGCGAAAAATAGATATTACGTATTTTTATCTAATATCGTATAAAGAAAATGTTTGGACAAAATTTTTCTTAAACGTTTATAAGTGAAAAATAATAGAAATATAAGTTGACTCAAGAGAGGCTAAGTGAACTATTAAGATTTTTCGAAAGAATGATTAATTTTTACTAAATTAAATTGATTATCTCAATTTGTGAATTTTTTTTATAATTTAATTTATTCTGCTTTTGAACTCAGATTATATCTCTACCAATTGGTATTAAGAGCTTCCTCTTAAAAGATATTTAAATTTTAAATCTATTATGATCAAGAAAAAATTTATTCTAAAATGTTTCAATCAATATATCATATATGAGTCAATTACCAATTTTGGAATGTGAGATGAAATTTTGTATTAATTATAGAAACATTTTGGAAGGTTATTGTTAACGAGTCTTTATTCCAAAACATAAAAGTTGATTATGTTTGTTTTTTTTTTAAATCTTGGACTGATTAGACTCACATTGAAAACCATAAGACTCAATATGATAGTAAAGTTAAGAACATTATCATATATGCACTTAATCTTGATTAATATTTTCATGGTTAACCATATAGGAAAGTTAAGGAAATCTGCACTTGCTAGTGATTAATTTTGGAAAATTAAAGAAGAGAAACAAATAGAAGGATTCATTCCATGGAAGTACAGAGGTAAAATAATATTATTTCAATCCTCTTAATTTCACTTCATTTGGTTTCACATATAAGAACACATAAGGATTAAGTGTTCAAACACACAAAAGAAGGACAATGCTAACAAGAAAAGTAACTAGTGAAATAGAACCAAAGGATTTTATGTTGCATAGGATGGCAAACTATGAAGCCCGGATACGGATACAGACATGGATACGACACGGACACAGACATATGGATACAATTAAATTGAAAATTAACGGACATGGAGACACGACAATATATATATATATATATATATATATATATATATATTAAATTTATTTATATAGTTAATAATGTGAAAAAATAAAAATAAAAAAGAAGAAACTTTTATAAATAAAAGTCTAACAAAAGATATAACTTCTACATTTCATCTTCATTGAAAAATACACCTTCTAATTCTGGTTCATCAAGAGATAAGCTGACAATTGCAAGAATTTCATTATCATTCAATGAAAAGTCATCTTCTGCAATATCCCACAATTTAGTTTTTTCTTCTTTGTATTTTGAGGAGTTTCTTGAGAGAAGACGAAGATTACTATGGACATAAACTAGATCTTCTGCCCTTTTATGTGTCATCTTATTCCTTTTCAAAGAATGTATAAAAGAGTAGGTACTCCAATTCATTTCACAACCAGAAGAAGAATATGGTTGTCCAAGTAGCTTAAGAGCTATTTTCTGAAGTATTGGTGCACGAGCTTCATGAACAGTCCACCATGTTTTTGCATCCATTTTACCTCTATCTCTTAAAGAGTCAACATTGTGAAATTCTTCACTTTCATTTGAAAAGTATGTAAATTCTATATTGACTTGTCTCCTTACATCTGGATCATCAAAGTACCTCATAAAACATTTTTTCCTCTCATGAGTAAGTTCGTCATCCTTATGTGGAGCAAGTCTTTGTGAATCTTCACTTAACCATTCATGACTATAATATCTACAACATTATAAATATAAAAAATAAATAAATTAACATAATATTATAAATTTATAATGTTATAAATAAGATAAACACACCAAAAATAATCATAAAATAATTTAACAATACCTTGGATTTAAAGAATGAGCAAAACAACGAAGAGATGTGTTACTCTTGGTCCAACGATCAATTAATGTTTACTACCTCGAAAAATGATTAATGTTCAACTTCTGTCTTTCTTTCATGTTCAAATATGATCTTTCTCACGTTTTCAATCATTAAATCCCACATTTCATATACTAAGTGAAGAGTAGCCATATCTGTATCTATTTTTCTAAGAACATCATAAATAGGGACAGTAAAAGCAAGTATGTAATCAACCTTTATCCATCAATTATCATCCAACAAAATTTCTTTCACTGATTGTGCCTTAGCCACATCATCTTCTTTGTAAGAGGACCATTCATCACTAATAACCATCTCTTTTTAAACCTTTTTAGCGTGACTATAGTTGAAGTAAATCTTGTTGGAGCAATAGCAAGCAACTTTAATGAGTGAACATTGATATTCTCATAGAATGCCCAACAATAAATTTTTTAATAAATGTAGCATCATCAGCAATTTGTGATATCCAAAAACATTGATCATAAGCAACACTATTCTTTTCCATATTTTTTGCTACACAAATATTTTTCTATGCAAGATTCAATGTGTGCACTACACAAGGAGTCCAATAAATTGAAGGAAATTATAATTCTATAAGCATACCCATGGCCTTACATACAGCTACATATTATCAGTTATAATTTTACTACATTATCTGGCCCAAATTCCATAACTACATCTCTCATGTGTTTAGCAATAAAACCTTTGTATTTTATCTCATTAGATACATTTATTGACTTTAAAAACATTGGTCCACTATCAGTGACAGCCATAAAATTTATAAGTGGCATTTTTTGGGGATCACTCCACCCATCACTAACAATTGTCACCCCTTTATATTTCATGAGTTTCTTATAGGTTCCAAAAGGTTTTCTACATGAATTCTCTCTTTTACAAGTAAAGGACCTCTCAATTTATTATATGTTGGTGGCACATATTCACTAAGATTAGAAGTATTAGCTGCATAAGAAAATGCACTCCTATAATAAGGACTTCTTGCTAAATTAAATGATAAACCTGAAGAATAAAACATCCTCGCAATTTCATAATCAAGAATATCTCTGGCTTGAATATTGAAAGAAGACTCCAAATGACCTTTTAATCTCCTTATATCCTTATTTGTTTGATTTCCTTCATCAGATACAGGTGGTAGAGGGACATTTTTTTTTCTTTGAAATTTCTATTTTCAATGTTGCTTCATTGTCTAATTTTTTTTAACTCAACAAGTTTTGACAAACTTACCTTTGGACAACTTCTAACTCCTTCTTCCTTAAATTGTAATAAATGAGTTCTTACTCTAGAATAAGATCCATTGAATGAAAAATCACATAAACTGTATTTGATTATATTACTCCCTCCACCAGAAGTTTATCTTAGTTTTGAAACATATTTCCACAAAGGTTTTGTTTCATCTTCTTCGATAAGTTGATTATTCATCTTAATTTCCTATAAAAAATAAATATAAAAAATTTATAAATTTATAAAAAATAGATATAAATTTAAAAATATAAATTAAATAACACAATTAAAATTTTATTAAATAATTAATAATTATATAACACGAAGAATCACAAATAAATATATATAAGATATATATTCAAAAAGGTAGCTTTTCCTTTTTTCTTCTAGAAGAACTTTACCTTATCAATTCACAAATTAAAAACAACGAATAGTTATATAACACTAATAAATAAATAAATATATATATATATATATATATATATATATAAAAGATATGTTTTTGTTAAAATTAAATAAGTTAACTTTAAAAAGGTAACTTTACCTTTTCTACTTCCAGAATCTTCTTCCTCACGAGCACCTTTCTCTCTTCCTTCTTTCACAAATTAATAACAACAAATAATTATATAACACTAATAAATATATATATATATATATATATAAAATATTTTTTCTTTAAAATTAAATAAGTTAATTTTAAAAAGGTAACTTTACCTTTTCTCCTTCCAAAATCTTCTTCCTCACGAACACCTTTTCGTCTTCCATCTTCCTCACGACTACCCTTCCCTCTTCCTACAATATTAGAGAGCTATAGCACTTCCTCACGATCACGCTTCTTCTTCCTTTGGTATCCAAGAGCCAAAATTAGAGAATGTTTTACAGTGTATGACTCGTAGAGATTGTCTTCTCCGATGAGAGTCAGATCGTGTTCTTCTGTTCTTCTCTTTTTTTTATTTGATTCATTTTTCATACATAGATTATTTATAATCATTTTTAGAATATTTTCATAATATTATTTGAGTTATTTGAGGAATAAAAATATTTGATTTGAAGATTTACATATATCTATTTTGAATTTTATGAACGATTTGTTAAGATTTGGTTTGTGATGTTAAGATTTCTATTTTGATGTTAAAATTTGTGTTCGAATATTGCGATTTTGATTTTGGTTGAATGTTGCCATTTTGGTAGGAGACACGCATCCAACAGAGTGGACCGTGTCTTATTTCTGTGTCAACTACAGTGAACCATATATGGGAAAATATTAGGTGTCTGACGCGATGTCGTACACGCCTCTGTGACGTGCCCGCATCAGAGGTGCTTCCGAAGCGAGGAAGCAGGTACCATGCCCCGTGTCCGAGATTCATAGATGGCAATGATACATCTTCTTCAAGTGGTTCTTTAAAAGAAGAGAAAAAATAAATAAATTTGTATCTCAGAGCTCAACTTTTCTCGTCATTTACATTTTGAAGATTATTCAAGTTATGACCAACTTTTAGATACATTTAATGTGATGCATAATGAAGACATAAAGTTTTCCTATTCAAATAATAGGCTAAAGGTATGCGTAATTTAATGTGATGCATAATGAAGACATAAAGTTTTCCTATTCAAATAATAGGCTAAAGGTATGCGTAATGCATCTAGTGTTGAAATGAGCCTAGAGAACACTGAAATAATACTGCAGTATTGACTACACATTACACCAACAAAAGATCAATAAACGAAGAATACAAAAAGAGAAGATATATACAAATAAGTTGTTGGCTATAATTGGTTTGGTATTTGATGAAAACAAATCAAGCTAAGTGCACGGAAAACTTGAAGAATTGTTTGTGTGTATGTAATGAGCTCTAAAGGTTTCTAAAAGTTTGAAAATATTAAACTAGAATTGATTTGATTAATTCTTTCAAGTAAAAATGGTTTACTGACTTTTATAAGGGATTATTTTTCAAAATCAATAAACTGAAAATATTTTTAGTAAAATAAATCGATTGTTTTCACTAAAGTATAACTGCTTTTTATAAGTGCTCATGAAAACATTTGACATAAGAGAAGTTTTTCGTAAACAAAAGATGAGATTGAACTGTGAGATTTAGACACAAACAGAGAGCAAATTTTTCAAGAGATAAAAGGTGTTTTAATCAAAGGAATTCAAGAAATGAATTCTTGGAGTTTTTTTTTCCTCTAATTTGAATTTGCATTGTATTGTATTCTATTAGTTTTAATTTAGGAAAGTTAACTACAACCTATCTTTTTCGTCTGCTTGTACTAGTTTGGTTGCAGATTGGGTGTATTTTCATTTTTCATTGATTGTGTTGTGGTTTTGGACTACATTTGAACAGAGTGTTCATATGTACGGGTGCAACAAGGTGTTGCAAAATGTCTTTGTAATTCTTGCAAGGTACACGATTGAGTATTGAATGTATTGTGTGTGCACATGATTTATTTTAGTGGAATTCTTTGCTGATTGGTGAGGAAAATTGGATATAACTCTTTAGGAAGAATGGACTAGTATAAAATATTGTGTTCTTGCTCTTTGCCCTTTAATCTCTACACGCATTACAATTTCTACATTTTTTATGTATCTGCACAATAAAACAATAAAGCAATCAACGAATTTTTCAAAATAATTTATTGGTATGTGTTGTAATGGACTATATATGATTCACTGGTTAAACTATTTTTTGATATATTTCTCAACAGTGTGTGATCAAATTCACATATATTGGTTTTGTCTGCAAAAATCTATCCTTTATTGATAGTTGTATAATTTTGATAAATTCAACCTGTTAATTGTATGTTTCAATAAATTAATTTTTGTGATGCCGTTTTGCTAGAAAATTGAATTAATTGTTCTAAAGATTCAGTTGATTATATTCTTTCCCTCTGAGTTTGAGAAAATTAAGATCACTATTTTGAAAAACCAATTGACTGTCCTACCTAACAACATTTTCTAATAGAGAAATAAACTGGTTTATTTTTTAATTGAATTGATTGATTTTCTTGTATAAATAAAAAAAATTTCTAATTATTTTTCTATCTTAATTGATTGTTTTTCTGCTTTGTGACAAAAAATTGCAGTAACCTAATTCTAGTGAAAATATTCATTCTTTTAAGTAATCTTTTGTGAAAAATTTTAAAAGTTCAGTTCAACCCCTTCCCCTCCTCTTAAACTCAATCAAAACTCTTTTCATAAACCACTAAAAAAATCGTGTATGTGGTGACATTTTTTTTGTATAAAGCGTCAATTATAAACGTCGCTTTATACATGTGCGGCGTTTCCGATAAACGCCATAGATTTGGCCGCCACAAAATATAAAATGGCATTTTTGCTCGAAACGCCGCAACATGCGCCATATTATACCTTATATAAAGCGGCATTTTTTTCTATGTAATTAATGTCAATTGAAATATCAGAATTATTTTTATTGCCAACAACATTAAATGATACCTCTAAACGCCATTATAAACATTTTAATATAATGCTTATTATGGTCATATTATAATTAATGGTGAATGATAATACGTTAGTTCTAAATGTCGTAATTTTAATATTAAATAAAAAATATGCAGTATTTTATAATTATATATTCAGTATTTTATAATTATATATCCAGTAATATTTAATAATTTATCAGATTTCATAATAATATATGTTACATACATATCCAATAGAAGAAAACTAAAATAACAATATTTTTGTAAATAACAAAAGATCACATTAAAATATTTCATAGTGCAACATAACATAGTATATGTTCTAACAGAGTTCACAAAATATTAGGTTCCAAGACACTATTACAAATTACTAAATTGTTCAAACTCAGTTCCCTTACGAAATAAAAAAAAACAAAATATATATTTAATTTGTGTTACTGCCTTCACTTGATCCTACAATGTGATTTGGGGATGGAGCCCCACTTGTAACATCTGATGCCTGAAATATTAACAGCAAAGAAAATTAAATACTAAAGCAGGATGTACATGTTAATACAATAGCAGAATTATTTGAGGCACTTACCAAACCAGGTGCCATTGCAACAACATGTTCAGGTACATCCGATCTTGTAGCAATGTAGGCAAGCAAGGAATTCATCTGTTCTTTCAGAGCTGCAAGTTCAGTTTCCATCTTCATTACCTTATCCTCAACTTGTGGTGAAGGTGCACTTGACGAAGTATGATGCATATCGGTTAATCTTGTTGTAGACTTCTTAAAAACAAGAGAAGAACAAACTCCAAATGACATTCCTCTAACTCGACCTGGACGTTCTTTACCAAATATGACACCAACTGGATCATTTGGAGATATATCTTATGCAGTTTCTGGATTTTTCAATATTAAATCATCATTTTTTTTCTGCAAAACAACATATGTAACAAATGTGATTCTTAAGAACTTAAACAACAACTAAACAACATATTTTACCCCAATGTCCGAGGTTTCATCATTGACATAGGTGCCATTTTTTCTCTTATGTGTGATCTTCCACATTTCAGCTCTCTCAATATTTCTACCAGTCTCAATTTTCTATATGTCCCAACAAAGATTACATAAGAAAATTCAAAAGTTAATGAAATTCAAATTTCAAAATTGAATGTAGAAATATACCAAATTATCCCTTCTTCTAGATAAAGACATAGCACCACTAGTGTGCGGAATAGTTTGTTTCTTCCTTATATCTCTATTTCTATTACATAGAGTCTACAAAAGGGAAATTAAAAGTAATTAGTGCAATACAAATTTAATCCAAAGTGTTTACCACTGTGGAAGGCTTGAGTCGATAATCAACAAACACAACCTATTGTTCCATGTTAAGACCTTCTGGAACATTTTTAATAAGGTCATTTCTGGTCAATAGAGGATTATAAAATTCATTCTAAAGCTTGCATCTGTACTTCCTCCAAAGTTTTCCAATTTTGAACATAACATCTCTTTTAGCCAAATCTTCATTTAACTTAAAACAGAATCGTGACTTCAAATAAAACACAAGTTATTTGACATGTATTGACTAAAAATACAAGTTTATGTAGTTTCATAAAAATACAAGTTTATGCAATTTATGCAATTGCACTACTATTGATATAATTAATTAATTAATATCTACCGTTTTGGTAGGTTTAAATCACATAGTTTTATAACGTGGGCACACTAAACTAAGCAGTGGTAGCTATGACTAGTATATATTAACTAGGCCCCATTTTAAATCACTGAGCTGGTTAGTGGTTACCTCTTACAATTTATTAACTAGGCCCCATTTTTCCCATACATAGCACAATGTAAAATTCATCTTTAAAAGGCATGGCATTAAGAAAGAATAATAAAATAACAAACTTAAACTGTTCAGACTAATGAGTTATTTCTATTTTTAATTAATTCCATTCAACAATCCGCCATTGAATATTATTCAATTAGTTTAAGCTGTTTTTATATAGCATTCCTCTTATTTTTATTTACTAAAAAAATAGTAAATGAAGTAAAGGAGAAGAGCATTTTCCATTTTCCATATATGATAGCAATCAAGAAAAATAATGTCTTTATTCATTATTTGTTTTCTGTTAATTAGTTTATGCATTTTGTATTATAAAAGTAGAATTTAAGTTTAAACAAATGTTTTGGATGCAAAACTTACTTTATTAAACTAGTTTAGCGTGTTAAGTTATATTTAAAATCTGCTTTTTTAAGATGATATTAAATATTAAATGTTAAGTTAGATTTAAAATTTGCTTTCTCAATATGATATTAGATATTAATAGTCTATTCTAATGAGAAATCTTTTCTTACTAAATTAATTTTGTGTGATAGTTCATAATTGTAGACAAATTGTGTGAATATTTTTACGTGGCATAAACCATACGCCCCATGGTTCCCATACATGACTAACTTGGAAGGTGTTTGTTAGATCATAGAAACCTTTAGTTTTCACTGGTTAAGATCTTGTTCTTAACAGACACACCAATAATTAATAATCTTGATACCTAAAAAAGTTATCATGAGAGCAAGTGTCTCCTACAGAGCATGCTAGTAACTAAAAGCAACAATTCTATATATAACTATAGAATTATCAGGTGTACTTTATTGATTTAGTCACATTTTTTGTTGATAAAGAATGATTATTATATACACGTAAATTCTATATGTAATATTAATAGATATTAGGTTCCAATTTTATTCTACACCACAAAATGATAACAGTCATTTTGTGTTTAAGGACAACTTGGGATTCATATTATAGCAATGAGGAATACGGTGCCATGTATTTGGGCACCATAATTGATGACAAACGCAGGGTCATGAAAACCTAGAGCACCGGTCATCGCTATGCTTACAACTCTGATTAAATCGTGTTATTTTTTAATTTAATTTGTGAATAGATTTTGATGCTTTTCTATTTTCGCTAATGATAGAGAAGAACCGTGTATCCACATACACATACATTGTATCCACAGCACCACAGTGGATAAATGCAAAATGTGAAATGCGATTCTATTCCGATTTAATCAATAATTACCGAATGTGATTCCAATTTCACAAAACCCGGTTAACTACCGAATGCGAAATACAGATCTTGAAATTCCAATAATTGTAAAAACAAAATGCAGATCTTGAAATTCTTAAACAGATTATAAACAGAGGAAGAAAGACAAGAAGAACGCACCTGAGGATCGAGAGCTGGCACGCAACTAAGAAGAACCGTTGGGCAGAACGCACCCAAGAGCCGAAATGAGAGATAGCTTCTTCAATGTTGAAAAGTGAAATTGGGAGAAATTAGGGTTTTGATTCAATGTGAAGAGAAGTGAAATTGGGGGAAGGAAAGATTTTGAGGAACTTTACTTTGAAAGAAATGAAAGTTTCATTGGGAAAATTTTAGGTTTAGGGGAAACAAAACTTTGGAGGGAACGAAGTTTCATTTTGTGAGAACGAAAGTTTGGGGGAAAGGGGGAACGAAAGTTTGGGTAAAAGTCTTAGAGAAACTTTGTGTTTCCATTATGAGATAATGAAAATTGTGCCCAGCAAAAAATAATATTATGTATAAAGCGGCATTTGTAAATGTCGTTTTTCAAACTTAAAATGTGGTATTTCTTAAAATGTCGTTTTATATAGTATAATATGACATTTCTTTTGAAATGCCATATTAAAACCGTCACCATATACATGATTTTTTTGCAGTGAGCATCTCATTTTTAAGCAAATAATCTTTAAGTACTTCATTGTAGTCTTATTTTTCTTGTAGTCTGCACGTAAAAACTTGAACATAGTGGATTGGTTTCAATAGTGTGACTATGTAACTAGATATAGCCTTCTTTGGGAGGTGAACCAATATAAATTTTATTTATTTATCTTCTTAAAATCTATATCTTGCATATTTCAGTACTTGGTTATACTGCTTTTTTATCTTGAATATATTTATCAAAGTGTTCACAAAACAGAAAAATCTGCATTTTTTGGCCTCCAAACAACCATAATTTGAACAACATGTTCAACCCTCTACCACTAAAGATTCAAGCATTATTCTACTCATCTCTTCGGTGAAGGTCATATTGTACTACTCTTATTAAGAGTTGTTTTACGAGCATATTATATGCAAGTGATTTTGTTTCAATATTTAATTTTTCATTTGCTATATTAGTGTTATCTTGGTCAGGGTGATCAAGGTTGGCTTGTTGCAGGGTTTCAAAAGTATGTGAAGATTTTGTAGGGTTCAAGATCTAATCGTGCTATTGTTTTTCTTGTAGACTGTACGTAAAAACTTGAACTTAGTGGATTGGTTTGACTAGTGTGACTAGGTAACAAGATATAGCCTTCTTTAGGAGCTGAACTAGTATAAATTTTTCTATACTTATCTTCTTGAAATCTATATCTTGCATATTTTGATACTTTATTATATTGCTTGTTTATCTTGAATTCATTTATCAAAGTATTCACAAACCGGATAAATCTCCATCTTTTGACCTCCAAACAACCATCATTTGGACAACATGTGTGTATGTGTGTGTTTGTGTGTGTGTGTTTTTTTTTTTTTGTGTTTGTGTTTTTGTGTGTGTGCATTTGTGTTTTTGTGTATTTGTGTGTGTGTGTGTACCATAAGAGGTGTTACCAAATTATGAGAAAATACACCTTTAACAACAATAAATGATCCTTAAAGTAAATACAAATTCATTTCCCATATTACATAACCACAACATCACTCCTCCCCCTGACCTGTATCATTCAACCCTCCATGCAGCACTTGTAGCCCTTCATATCAAAGGCAACAATGGGCATAACATACTTTATGTTGGTCAATGTATGAACAATGTTATCATGTATTTTAATCCTATAGATTCTAGACCAACTATCTTGTTAGAAACATCATTTCCCATGAAAAATGTTACCACTGTCCAACTTATCAAATATTATAAGTCAATCCCTTCAAGGAATCATAAAAAAGGAGCACCCAAAGTTAAGCACCAACCTATCAATTAACTATTTTATTGAGATGACTATGTCATATCATCATCAAATGACTCTAGTTTTTGAACTACAGTTGCCACTTTATATTCTTCCCTAATAATAGCCAATCCCTACATGCTTGGAATATCTAAAAATACCTTTAATATCATCCTTCCTCTTCTTCAACTTCATGATTTTCTTGTCTTTCTTGAAGACCACCAACCCAAAAGGCAATGAATCTTCTACACTTTAAGATGTTTTTTCGTAAAGTTCCCTTGTATAGAGGCTAGACTCTTCGAGCATAATGAAATTCTTTTTTAGACTGAAAAGACCTTACCAAGTTCTCGTGGGATGGTAAGAGAGATTCCAACATAATGATTGTTGTATTTTCATCTTCACCTTGATGTTGATGTCTTCAAACTCCATCAATATTGAATTTAGCTCATCAAGATGAGTCTTGAATGGAGTCCCCTCCATATTAAGCCTAAAAAACCCCCTCTTATACCGAATTTTTTTGTGAATGGGATTTTTCATGAACAACTTCTCTAGCTTCAACCACACACTGCTAAGGTATTCTCCTTCGTAGCCTCATAAAGAACCTCATCTAACAACAATGAAGAATTATCGAAGGATATTTTTCCTCCATTTGCTCTATAACATGCCTCTCTACGTGTAACGTGTTTTTAGAAAGAAATGTCCATACCCCTTGCTTCTTGAGTAAGGCTCTCATTATTAGTAGGTTGCAATTGTTCTTCCCATTAAACTTCTCGATCTTCAATATGATACTTATTTTCTCGCAAGACCTTATCACAAACGTGGAACAAGATTGAAATTGGCTCTGATACTCATTTGTACACTTAGTATCAAAAACACATATTACTAAACATATTTATAACTAGCATATGACCCTTCTAAGTAATAGATGATGTCTACAAACTTTGCATGCTACATCCTAAAAGATTTTAGTACTTTAAAATATACAATATGAATAGTTCTCTTTGAAAAAAAAAGTAAGCACTTCACAAGAAGAATTTGAAAACATAATTTAATTTTGAAAGTGTAGAAATTATTTACAAAAATCCATCTCGTGTTTGTGCCTTTAGCTCTCAAAATGTGCCCATAGTTAAAAAAATTACAACGGAAAGTAAAATACAAAATATGATTAAAACTCCTAAAATTCACAATGGGGAGAGCTAACATGACACCTTTTGAAGTTCTCATAAATGTTTTATGACTTGGCTATATTATAGGTTTCAAAAAAAAGAAAAAAAGTCCTACAAAAACTTTTTTTCGCTTAGAAAATCTTCCCGCACACTATTCATTACATGTTTCTACTGTTTTTTTAAAAATAAAAATAAAAAAAAAACATATTTTCAAATCTTTGTCAAACCAGAAAAAGTCAGCATTTCATAGTAGTAAGTTTGTTTGGTGACTGAAAGAGTAAGAAAAAAAAAAAAACTAATATTTCAGCAAATAATTTGGAGATCAAAGTTTTTCTTAAATTTTTTGTGTTATAGGTAATATTAAAGCCAAGGAGTTGACAATGGTTCGAGGCATATCTCCAAAAATGTTGGTAAAGTTCATATGCCTCTCTTAAAACTTGTAGTGTTATTTTGTCTAAATATATTTGCAATAGAAATAATATCATTTTTATTGAGTACAAGTTATCTATTTTGATTGATTTTTTTCTTTTAAGTTTTGATCACTGTACATCTCAGTCACTTTGTGTTCATTTGAGTTTAGTAGATTTACAAATTTTTATTTAGTTAATTATCTGTATGGTCTAAGTTTTTTATTTGGTTTATGTGGGTCCAATAGGATTTCTTCTCTATTTTAATCCACTAAAAAATATTTTAATCCATTAAAAAATATTTTAATCTATTAAAATTATTTAGAATGGAAGTTTTAATTCTTTTAATCAATTTTATTTAATTAAAATGCATTGGGTTGATAAATTTTCTCCTTTTGTTTTAATTGATTATTTTGTCATTTTAATCAACTAAAACTATTAGTGTGAGTTTTCCAATGATTTTTCTACTACTTTTATTGGATTAAAATCCAATTCTCATAATTTAACTCTATTATAATATGTTCCTTTGGATTTAAATTATTTAAAATCACATAAGCCGCTCTTTTAATTCAATATCTTTTTTACTTTATACATTAAAACATTTCATTCTATTGATTTCTCTTTAATTCTCGTTTCTTATTTCGTATTTTCTCATTAAACTTAAAGTTATCAACTTATACACTGTTTTTGCTTTTTTTTTGTTTTTTCTTTTTTTGGTTTGAGCTTGAGTATAAGTGGTTTTAGCCCACATTGCCATACTTCTTTATTTTTCTTATGTTTCAACAATGGCAATAATGGCTTGATGAGATTGCAGTGTGAAAAAGAGAACACCATTGTTGTTTTCACATTTAACAAGGTTCAAGTGTATAAAAGTTGCTTGTGGAACAAAATTTCAAGAGTAAAAGACATCCTTATGTTTTGTTTGAGGTGTTTTCTATCTTAAATTTGATACTTAGGGAGAGTAATTGAAATTATAAGAAAATCCACCCAAATCAACAATGTCACTCTTCAAAAAATGAGTTTTAATAAAGTTGAACAATCAATTGTTCATGAAAGAAGGTGAAACTAATAAAGAGAATAAGAATGAATCCTAATATATTGACATATTTGTCGTAGAATTATATAGATTAGGTGTTGTCTTATGTGTTTGTTGTGATTGCTTGAGTTGTTGATTTATTTCATTGGTTGCATCTGAAGTAACGTGTTGTTCTATTTTTAAGTGTGTTTGATTATATCTAACAGTTATTGTTGTTAATTTCTTGTTTATTCAATAATATAATTTTATCTTTACCTTCTTCTTCTATCTTGAGTCTTTGGTTTATTTGATAATGATAACTTGTATTGGATTAACTTATAATATTATACCTGAATTTAATGTTTATTACTACATTGTTAATCATTCCCTTGAATTCCTTTAATGAATCTTTAACTCTTCAATAATGTTAAAGCAAACTTATTGATTATGAGTGTACCTAGTATAAGCTACAATGTTGAATGCATAAAAAAAATTTATTAGTATTTTCAAACATAAAAACTTATATGAGATAACCTATTGATAGTCTCATGAAATTCCTCCACGTCTATGGTGTGACTTCTGGCTAACGGTTGAATGTTTCCAAGATTCATTTTTACACTACAAATGATTTAGCTTGTTTTAGTAGATGAATTAAAAGTTTGTTTGGTTGTCACAGATGCTCTTTTCCTATTACTTATTTAGGTGTTCCCATCTTTTTAGGTTCCCTAACTCTCAGTTTTTGTAATCGCTTACTAATAAAATTTGCCTCAAGTTTGTCTCCTAAAACAGTAAAGTTCTTAGTATAATGGGTAGAATTTAGTTAGTTAATTTTGTTATTGTTGATACTCTTTCTTATGGTTTTCATATTTATAAGTGGTCAACTAGTCTTAAAAGGGGTGATAGATGGATTAGAAATCTCATATGGTAGATATTAATAAACAAGGTTTGATTATTGTTAAGTGATTATGTGCTAGTAAGCTTGAAGGTGGCTTGCAGGTTGTGAATATTCATTTAGAAAATAAATTTTATTTACTTAGATTGGCTTGGGACTTTGTTTATAGTTTTGTGGCTTGGGCTTGCTTGATGAGAGCTAGATTCTTAAAGTCTAAATATAAGAGGATTGCTTTGTATAAGTCCTCTTCCATTTAGCCTAGTATAATGACTGGTATGTTACTGTTTGGGATAATACTTGTTGGATTCAGGTAATAGGGAGCGTATTACTTTTTGAAATGATAGTGCCTAGGTGCTGCATTTCTCGTATGGTTGGTGTTGCTAGTATGAATAGGTTGAAACTTCCTACTATAGTCTCACAAGCTTCGGATGGCAATAGTTGGCCTTTATCTCATCTTCCATCCAATATACTTGGTCTAGAAAACCTTGAGAATCTAGTTCTTTCTAAGTTTCCTGATATCCCTAATTGGTCTTTGGATGATTAGGGGTATAGAGCCAAAAGGTTACTAATTTCTCTTTTTTTTTTCTCATTCTTCTTTTGATTAGGGAAGATAAAATTTTGGTTCTCTAAAAATACTGGAGTTTGCCTATATGCTCTATGTGCTCTTTATGTAGACAATAAGAGGAAAGCACTTTTCACCTATTTTTTTAATGTAATATAGCCTTAGTACATATTTCCCCTCTTTAGTTGACTATTCATTTTATTAGAGATAGGGTAGTATTTTAGTAAAATTTGTTTAGCTAGCTACTCATATTTTATGTTTGAATAATATGGAGTATGAGAAATCTAGATTTCAACAAAGCATTAAGCTAGACTCAATTCTAAGTGTTATTAAAGGTTATGTTTCCTTGTCAGGCAATTATGCTAAAGAATCTATGAAAAAAAATATAGCTTACTTTTCTATTTTGAAGTACTTTGATGTATAAAATAGGCCTTCAAAAGATCTTAAGATTATTCAAGTAATTTGGAAGATGCCTGATGTGGGTTGGGTTGGATTAAAATTGATACAGATGGGATTGCTAGAAGTTGCCTAAGTCATGCTACTTATGGAAGTATTTTTAGAGAGAGTAGAGAGAGTACATTGGATTCTTCTCTTCTTATTTGGAAATCCATAATGTGTTATATGCACAGATTATGGGTGTCATTGTGCATATTGAGATCCCTTGTGTTGATGACTACAAGAGAATTTGGTTGAAATGCGATTGTTCTTTAATGTGTCAAGTTTTTTTTTTTTCACATCAATTTGTTTCATACTCTTAGAAGATTATTAAAGAAATGTATGAAGAGTTGTGATGATATGGAATTTAAAGTTTATCAGAAAATCATTGTGCAAGTAAGCTTGTTAGTTTTAGAATTGATAAAAGATAAAAATTTAAGTAATTTGATTTTCTTCCTCCTTTCATTAGTGTAGAGATTTTTCATAATAAATTATAAGTCTCTTTATTTCGTCTTTCTTAAATTTTCATAAGAAAGTTATTCTTTATATTTCTAAATATAAATTTCGTTTAGTCCCATGATTTTTTTTCTTTTTCTTTCTTAATAAATTTTCATATAATAATATGTGATGATGTAAACTCAAAGATTATATCATAATAACATATAACATAAATTTATAGAAGAAAAACCTATATAATCTTAAAAAGAAAAAACAAAATTAGTCATTCTTATTAAAATGTTATTAAAATGGTAATAAATAAATTCTATGAAACATTTACTTAACAAAACTTAATTGTTCGTTATAACATAGCTACTAACTAACATTAATGTTATATCAATAATTTACTTAATATAATTTGTTACTTTCTAAAAGAAGTTAACCAACTTAATTAAATTTAAAATTATATCTTAGCTATAATTGTTTCTTAAACAATTTGGTAAACATATGTATTGCCTTGACCACTAACCAAGCATGTTGAATGCATGCTAAAAACCATACATTAACCAAAATATGTGCATTCATCTACAGTATTCAATTCCAACCAACATAACTCAAGACAAAATTCAACCAATATGTTAACAGATAATCATGTAAAACATCTAAAAAATAACGACCAACCTCAAAAGAATTGAAATGAAAAGAAAGATGTTTTTAGTACAACTTTTTTGAAGCATTTTCACATACATCTTGTAAGCATGTTAAAGATTTATAAAGTTTAAAATAATCTCCAGGTAACCTTCAATCAAATATTTTAATACCCAGAATCGAATGTAGAAAATCTCAACGTCAATCAAGTATGAATTAATAACAAAAATCAAACTTAAAGAGAGAGAAAATCACGAACACAAGCCGAAAGGGATATCATATACTTTAAAACATTTTGGATTTTTTTTGCTTAGCCAAACTTTTTTTTCTAGATAGGCCAAACTATACAAAAATAAAATTAGAACAGTTATGTATCAAATCACTTAATAAAGCTTACTCCAATCTCTTTTCCTATTTATGAAATCAAACTTGTTATAATTATTTCTGTCACTTACTACATATCACCATAACGCTCTCCTTATTCTAACATCACATCAAAAAAATTAAAAAAATAACTGGCACTAATGACAAAGGTATCAAATAATTAACCACTCACACTAACAAAATTACCACTTACGAAATAAAATAACTACTACATAAAATATAATTAACCACAGGAGAGACGTAACCATATTAATCATATTCTAAGCCAAAATTAACACAACAAAAACTTAACCAACGAAGAGAACTAACCACTAACACTAATAATTACAAAGAAATAAAAGTATTCAATCCATCAATACCACAACTAAATTAACCGCTAACCAAACCAACACCCACTCGCAACTTTAAAAAAAACATAAACTAACCTTTGAAGTATAATCCCTCCAGAGAATCATGGACTACTAAGATTTAAGCCAAAACATAATATTTCCTACTCTGATATCTCAAATTTTACATATTACAATATAATCACTCACTTTATTTTCTGAATAATATTTTTAATATTCTACTTTCACGCATTCATACAACTAAAAAGCTTCTCAATCAACTCATCTATATATCGTATTTTAACTGTATTGTTTTTTTTTTATCTATCCTCTTTCACATTTATCGCGAACATAAAAATTTAATATTTGAAAAACTTAAACATGTGTCATATTTAAGTTTGCACGTCTAAACGTAAAGTTTATGTGCTTCCCAATAACAATTGGTTTCTCAACCACAATGGTATCTTAAACATTATAACAGCATTAGAAAAGGGGAAGCCGCATCTGAAAATTAAAACAGAAAACGGGCTCAGCAATATAGAAGGGGGCTCTGTGGAGTAACAAATTGCTGAATGCATTTGCAGATTACTAAGGAAAATTCGTTGAGTGTTTCTTTAATGTTTTGGAACGAAAACTCATGCTGTCAGTCAATATTACATTTTGCAGCAAACATTTGATTAGAAAATGGGCTGAAACTCACTATAAACATTAAAATGAAGAAAAATGCATGTACAACAGTGTACCTGAAAAACAATTTTATTTTTGTACGAAATATAAGACACCAACATTATAACTTTATAACCCAACAGACTTTTCTACGGGCAAAACCACATGAAAACCATCTCAACCATTTCAGAAAAAAACCATTTTAGGAAACAGATTTTAAAAGAAGGTTAAATAAAACCAGAGAAAAACCCAAACAAGCCCTTTGAAGGTACATTACAATAATGAAAAACTCACTTTTTATTAACGCGTTAGTACAAATTATAGAAGAAAAATTATTTAATAGAGCCAACATATCAATGTCGAAAAATCAAAAATTAAGATTAACCGTATTCAGATTGAGAACAAGTATATCTATTTCATTCTCTAAAAGATTCACTTCATTACCCATTCAACGGAGGAAGGAAACTTGAAACACAGAAGAAATACATATCAGACATATATCACACAGAACATTTGAAGAGACATACACCTAGATATTCCAGAATTCAAACTCTAATTGAAAAATAAGCATCTAACATAGCCACATGAACATAACAGGAGGAAAAGAGAAATGAAAAATTAGGTGTAATCCTTAATGTCTTGATAAAGTTGTGGGCTCATCCAATCTAACAAAATTAACATATCATAACCAAAACAAGAGAAGGCATTTCTTAAACTCTGCACTCAAACCAAAAAGATGACAGCATTCAGTCTCCCTTCTTCCTAAAGGAGCATCCCTCAGTTAGCCTTGCCCGTCCCCCGGTGGGCTGGCACAACACAGTTTGGCAGTTCCCACATACAACAACAGTCTGAGAGTGGCTAAACACAGTCGTTCTGCAGTAAAAAATTTATACCAGCCTAAATCAGTCAAAAAGATACAATCCAACTGACCTAGTTCCCAATTAAAATCAATTAAAAATATACAAAAAAACCTGACCTAGTTCCTAATTAAAATCAATCAAAAATATACAAACCATCTGACCTAGTTCCTAATTAAATCAATAAAAAAAATGCAATCCAACTGACCTAGTTCCAAATTAAAGTCTATAAAAAATAGAATCCAACTGACCTAATCCCCAATTAAAATCAATAAAAAACAATACAATCAAACTAACCTAATTCCCTAATAAATTCAATAAAAGAGAAGAGATAACTTACATGTTAAAGCAACCCTGGCACTTAACATCCTACAAAAGAAGAAAAAGGTCAACAAATCCAATTGTACAAAATTAAAATCCAATAGAGTAATACCCATTTCAATAAAACACAATATTATTTTTGAGCAAAATTCGTTTCTCAATCAAAGAAAGATTAGAAGAGAGTTAAAGCATATATGCGACAATACCATGAAGAAAGAGTTTGGGGACTGAACAAGACGCTTGAGTTTGTGTTTCCTCTTCTCAATCTCAGCGGGAGGATTTAGCAAATCAATATCGTTTTGAAGAACCTATCAAACCCACACAAACAAGCAGTTTTTCATCAAGCCAAAAACAATCAAAACACAACTCAGAAAATCCCGTAACAACAAAACATAACGTGATAAGGGAAGAACGAAAAAAGAACAAATGTTAACATATTCAGCAATCTTTCAAACATGTTTTATGCAAACAAAAGATGAAAACATGGGCAAAACAACGTTAGATCTAATGTGACGAGAACAGCACTCACCATGTTGGCCTAAGTTTTGAGGAACTAAAAACCCTAGAGAAGGAGTGAGTTGCGGCTGAAGAAGAACAAGGTTTAGAATTAACATCAAAGGTTATTATATAAAAAGGGTTGTGCCCAAAATATGGTTCTCAAGAGGCCCGGCCCAAAAGCATATGGTTTCTTCATACCAAAGAAAAACGAATTATTTCAAAATAAAAAATTAAAATTGAAATTGTGAGACGCGTAAGTAGTGCATAAAGAAAAAATGAATAGAGAATTATATAGATTTTAAAATAAAGTTTAGAATTAATTTTTGTTAGAAGACCTTGAAATTAATTTAGAACATTAGGTTCAGGAATAATATATTAGTATATTAATTTCTAAATTTCAAGGTTGAGGCAAAAAATGGGAAAATAATACTCTGAGTTAGTGTTTGTGGTGATTAAAAAACCGAAAGAATGTTAGTTTTAAAATATATTGTTATTTATATAAATCAAATTTATAATAACTAGTTTTCAATATATAAATTATATTATAATTAATTTAAAATAAATAAAGACTTTTAAATTTCAATAATAATTCTATGTAAAATTTATATTTATGGTAATCAATTTATATTGTGATATAAGGTTATGTGGTATTAATAATTGTATTGTACGTGTATTAAATTTATCATACTTATATATTTTAGAATATTATAATTTTAATGTATTTCTTAACAAATTTCATTTTATATAATATTTATTAATAAATAAATATATATATATATATATATATATATATATGTATTTGATAATTCATATAAATTTACATATTTTTATATTGATATCTATACTGTCTCATGTTGATTTATAATTGATTTATAAAAATGTGTGTTTTAAGAATGTTGTTTTTTTATTGGTGTATAATCTTGATTCACACGCAATTTAATGTTACATTACATAAAATATTTTAAAATAATTTTTTTAATTTTAGTTTCTCTCGTATAAAATATTTCTTCCATATATATTTTATATCAGTCTCAGTTTTTTACAAAAAAATGTATATTTAATTTTAATCAGAATATTGTTTATACCAAAGGTATTATTTTAGATTAAAATATATTATATTAAAATATTTTAGTTTTTAGGTTTTCGTATAAAATATTAGTTCAATAGATATTTTATACCAGTGTCGTTGTTTTATAAAAAAATATATATATTTTTAATTTTAATTAGGATATTATTTTTAAGAAATAAATATTTTTATACAGAAGCTATTCTTTTAACTAAAAGATATAATTTTGAGTTGTGCATAATTTTAATATGACATTAATATTAAAATATTTTAAATATTTTTAGTTTTTAGGTTTTAGTTTTTTTTCTATAAAATTATAGTTCAATAGTTATTTTATCCTCACAATCATTTTTTATTTTTTTATAAAAAAAATATTTTAATTTTAGTTAGAATTTGTTTACAAAAATATATATTTTATTTATAACATATCTATTTTTTTAAACTGAAAAGATATTATTATTAAGAGTAATGATATTTTGACACTCTTAGGTGTCAATACATTCATTTGACACTCCTACTCCTATCTGTAAAAAAAATGATATTTTATTATAAGGTGTTAGCGCGTCAACTTACTCTCAAGTCCCTCTTCATTTCATCTTTCTTTGACTTTATGTATTCACTTTATCATTTCACTAAGGGTGGAGAAGCGAAAACTTTTCCCTCTTCTCTTTATCATTTCAGCTTCAAAACAGATTCCCTTCATGTTTGCTCTTTTGTTCACATAATGGCAAGCATTCTCCTTTTCTTTTCTTTTCCTTCTCCTTCTCCGTTGTTACGTTAAAACACACTGGCGTGAACGATCGCATACCATGACAGTGTTTTCACTATAAAGGTGTGGTGGTTTGAGTTTACTGTATTCTTCTTAAGTAAAGGTTCGTATTTTATGATTTTTTTTTATGAAAAAGGAAGAATCTTTGGTCATTTTATGGTTTAGTTTTTTATTGACATATGATTTTCGTTAGGGGGTTTAGGGTTTTCATGTTTGAATATTTTTGTTATTTCATTACATGCTGCCAAGAATGGTGGGTATTATAAAAAAATTACTAAGGAATACTCTCACATTACATTTACCTATGGCGGATAAGGTTTTATTTTTTAATTTCAATTTTTAGTGTGTTTCATCCATGGACACCATGAACTCCAACAATATGTTATCATGTGCTTTGAAAGTGCAAATGAGACAAAGACTTTTTATAAACAATATGCAATTAGAAAAGGGCTTGACGTTAGAACAAGATCATCAAAGAAAGGAATCGACAATCAAATAAGATACTTCATTTTAGTGTGCTCGAGATAAGGTAAATATATATCAAGCATCCCTGCAGAAAGGAAGTCACTTCCAACAAAAGCTAATAAATGCCCCGTCCGCAATACCCTTGCAAAAAAAGAGGGCAAATGGTACATAACAACTGTCAATGAGGAACACTCCCATGACCTTAGTCCAACCAAGCCAAGGTTGTTTTGGGACAACAAAAAAATTAATCTTCGGGTTAAAAGGATTATTGACTTGAATGATGAGATTGGGGTATTACATTTTAAGATTAAAAAGACAACAACTTATTTTTGTGAATTAGAACCAGTATTAATATAGGTGTATTATATTTTAAGATATGTCTTTCTATACAAGTTTATGAGATGAGATGACTTTAAAGTACATCAAAGCGATGAACCCAAAAATATTACATTTCATTATATATCTAGTTCAAATGTCGACGTACTCCATATCCTTCTTATGAGTATAATTTAAGAATAGAAAAACTTAATTTTTGACTTGAGATGTCAAAACTTCAGTTAAGGTGTCCCATTATTAAAAGAGGAGTAACCTTTAGAGATTTCTGACCACACAATCAGTATTAATACGAACAACGGTATAAAATGAACTTAGTTTTGTGAATCAGAACCAATATTAATATGCACATGTACGCACAGGTGTATTATATTTTAAGATTTTGTGTCTTTATGTACAAGTTTGTAAAGATGAGATGACTTCAAAGTACATCAAAGTGATGAGCCCAAAAATATTACATTTCATTATATATCTAGTTCAAAATTTCATTATATATCTAGTTCAAATGTCGACGTACCCCATATCCTTTTTATGAGTATAATTTAAGAAGAAAAGAACTTAATTTCTAGAATTGAGATGCCAAAACTTCAGTTGTGGTTTCCCATTATTAAAATAGGGGTAACTTCTGGGATTTCTGGCCACATTATCAATATTAATATGAACAGCTGTATAAAATGAACTAAAGTTTGTGAATCAAAACTAGTATTAATACACACAGGTGTATTATATTTTAAGATTTTGTGTCTTTATGTACAAGTTTGTGAGATGAAATGACTTCAAAGTACATTAAAGTGATGAGCCCAAAAGTATTATATTTCATTATATATCTAGTTCAATTCAAATGTCGATGTACTCCATATCCTTCTTATGGGTATAATTTAATAAGAGAAAAACTTAATATGCACAAGTGTATTGTATTTTAAAATGTGCCTTTTTGTATAAGTTTGTGAGATGACTTCAAAATACATTAAAGTGGTGAGCCCAAAAATATTAATTTCATTATACATCTAGTTCAAATGTCGAAGTACTTCATATCCTTCTAATACTTTTACATCATGTCTTGCAAAACAAAGCCAAAAAAAGTCTGAATTGATACAAACCAAATTGTGCATAATTGTGATTAATTTAATGACTTTATACCGAAAGCACAAAGTAATACCAAAATACAATTGTAGATGATGACTCCCATGTGTTTGTGACATTTGTTCCTAACGATTGCAGCAAGGACAAAAATCTACCAGATTCAACATTATAAACATGTAAACACCATGTGAAGAAAATATAAGTAACTTTAGGAATGTAAATGTTTTAATTTTTATTTATCACGAACCGGTTGTCTTCCTTTCGCTCAACAACATGTAAGTATTTCATTTTTTAGACGATACAACATTGTTTTGTCTTTTTTTACGTATGATAAAGCATTACATATTCTTAGATGACACACACACACACACACACACACACACACACATATATATATATATATATATATATAAGATAACCTTGTGCTACACAAACACACACACACACATATATATATAAGGTTTGAAGGAATGATTGTTGCTTTCATTTGCCAAGAAGATTAGTTCAAGCTCAAGTCACATAAAAATGATCTCGTGGATAAAGAGATAAAGTTATTTTCTTCAATAACAACTTGACATAAGGACATGTCAACTCTGGCCCAACTATCTGCTTGGTACGGTATGCACTTTTATCATATGTTACCTACGAAGATAAGTACTTCTAGCTATCTAAAATGTTATGTAAATAAGACAAGCAATTAAAGTTGCATGGAGTGCATTTAATGCATTGCCTGCTATCAACATCATCAAACACAGAACAAACATTCAAGTACGTTATAGTTGTTCAACAACCAAAAATAGATTTGCCAATGTTATATTCTTCACAACCTATTTAAAGTCATTCATCAATAAGAAAAACGTGATAGAGGACGTTACACTATGCTAAAACAATACTCATATTTTATGTGCCTCAAAAAGCTTCACAGAGAACACTATGAGTGTTCACCTAGCAAACTAGAAGAGATACATAAACCTTGTAATCATTGAAAGACACCATCCCTCCCTAGTAGGCAAAACCAATGATTTGTTGATCATACCTCAAAATGTCTTATGTTAACCAAGAGTGGTTGTGTCTGAAGAATACTCATTTTTTTAAGAGAGGTTTTGTCCAAAAAATACTTGTTTAGCTAAGAGTGGTTGCATCCAAAGAATACTCGTTTAGCTAGAGTAGTTACATCCAAAGATACACGTTTAGCCAGGAGTGACTACGTCCAAAGAATACTCGTTTAGCCAAGAGTGGTTGGGTTCAAAGTATACTCATAGGGGATCAGCTAGGACTAGTTGTGATCCAAAAGAATACTCAAGGGTTTATCTAAGAGTGGTTGTGATCCTAATGAATGCTCAAGGGGTTATCCAAGAGTGGCCAAGATCCCAAATAATACTCAAGGGATTAGCTAGGACTGAATAATATCCCAAATAATACTTAAGGGGTTAGTTAGGAGTTACTATGATCCCAAATAATACTCAATTGTACTTTGCAAAATTAGCCTGCCTAGTGAAACTCAACATATTCATTGAAAATTAGATGTAGTTTGTTGTATCAGACAAATTGGTATAAAAATATCTTGTGTATTTCTTCTTCTCCTTTATCGTCTTTACATTGTATGTTATTATTGCCCATACTAACTGAGGAGGAGAGCAACATTGAAAACAAGTTTCTAAGAAGGTTCTAAACAAGTAAATTTATTAAAGTTGTGAGTGTTACGCTCTATCAAATGCAACATGATTCTAAATAGTTACTAATAAATTGTTTGCTATATAAAACTATTATTTGATTATGGAGTATCAGATGATACTTAAAAAAGTATTTTGAAATTATTAAAATATAATTAAATCCTCCCTTATTATGTTTTTTCTGTTTTTTATACAATATGTGATTTTAATCATAACAAATTATATCATGTTTTAGTTTATATAATCAAGTTGCTTAGTGTGAAATAGGAAATATAAGCTTATACGACATAAGAAATACAAGCTTAGAATAAATATCACTAGACTTTTCTAAGTACTAGACGACTAACCGAAGTGTTAGACAAAAGTATTTAAAGTATAAAAAAAAATATTTGATAAAAGGAATGCTAGTAATTATTAATTGATTAGTATAAAAACAAAAGTGTTCATTGTTATTTCCATTACATATATGATCCCTTGACAATTTTTAAATGTTTATGAAAATATTTGTAAACACCTTCTAATATTATTAGATGATCCTCATGTCACGTTTAATAAATGACTTATTGTGATCAATTTTCCAAAATACTTTTAAAAAGTTCATTCAATCCTTCTTCTAAAGGTAACTTTTTATTTTAGATTGTTGTTGGATTTATTGTTGAAAAGAGTTAGTTCTAATGAACTCTCACTAGTACAAAATACACATTGAACGTTTGCGTTCAATGATGGTTAAAAGCAAAACTGACGTTTTCAAAAAAGCGGTGGCATTTTTGTAAATAAATGAACAATATAACGTCGGTTAAAGATAAAAACCGCCATTGAATTTCCATTTAAGATTTAAAATTCAAAAATTTAAAATTTTCAAATGGAGCTGAAGCACAAAAATTTAAAATTTTAAAATGGCGCTGAAGCACCACGTCGGTTAGAAGCTCCTAACCGACGTGGTGCAGTCTCACATGACGTCAGTTTTGACCACTAAACCAACATCATCGTGACTATGTTGCTGAAATGAATTAGGGGGTAAAATTAGGGTATGCACAACATCGGTTCTGGGCTCCTAACCGACGTTGTGGATCACTTGAAATCGATTTGGGGATTTTAGGTGATGCACCACGTCGGTTAGGAGCCCAAAAACGACGTGGTGCTCCCAGTTTTACCCCACAGCGCATTTTCACTTTCACTTTTATGCTTCCTCAACTGTTCGCACCTTCTTCCTGCACTGTTCCGGCAACTTTCTTCCTCGTTTTTTACCTCCATTTCGTCTTCATTCAACTCCTTTTTACTCTTTCTCCATCATAAAGGTTGGTTGCTTTATTTTGACCGTTCCATTTTCGTTTTCAATCTCAGTTTGATGTGGTTTTCGTTTGAAGCTTTGAGTTCTCTTTTTCTCTTCCATTTTTCGTTTCATTTCAGTGGTTTGGTGAGTTTATTGACTATTTGTTTGCGTTTTGTGATTTTGGTAATGGTTGTTTGTCCGCTTTTGGGTTTGCTCGTCTTCTCTGTTTTGGTTCACCACTACTTCTCAGTTTTGGGTCACCACTGCTTCTCGGTTTTGGGTCACCACTACTCTTCAAGAGGTATGTTCTTTATTGGCTTTGAAGTGGAAAATTAGAATGGTTATTTGGATTGAAATGGTTATCTGTATGATTATAATGCTTGTTTAGATTGCTTGTATGATTGGAATGCTTGTATGGTTTGAATGCTTAAATGGCCTTTGTGTATAGTTTAATATATAAGAAGCGTGTTTGGGTACTGAGTCGATGGATGTTTGATCCCCGACAATTTATATTTAATCTTGCTTATTTAGGGTTTTATCTGAAAATCATTCACTACTCGTAGTGATGGATCGAAGTTAGATAAATGCAAGTCGAATAAGTGATGTTTATGAGAAAGCTATTGAAGATTTTTTGGAATTTGCTAAATGGAATGGAGCAGGAAGAAATGGAAGATAGTATTGTCCGTGTGTGAATTGTGTGAATTTAAAAAGACTAGATATTGAGTTGATACGAGAGCACATTCTTTGTGATGGTTTCTTGAAGAAATATACAACATGGACTTGGCACGGTGAAGTTCTAGAATTACCATATGCATCTGAGTAAGA
>Ga0099825_1001373_pt1 | contig 30873 bp, 9 predicted proteins | sample SiratroredBW_FD_76838 | JGI IMG/M metagenome (GOLD analysis project Ga0099825, IMG submission 76838) | Root nodule microbial communities of legume samples collected from California, USA - Siratro red BW | ecosystem: Host-associated > Plants > Roots > Nodule | place: USA: California | collected...
TATTATATTAATAACAATATCAATAATATTAATAATATTATTATTAATGTTAATAATAATAATAATATTTGTAATAATAATTTTAATAATATTAATAATACTATTATAATAATAATATATTAAAAATAATAATATAAATATTTGTATATGAATTTATATACGAATTTAATTTTTATATAATAAGTCTGGATACAAATTTATTATAATTTCGTATAATGTTAATTTTTAATATGGATTATATTATATATGAATTTACATACGGATTAAATCCGTATATAATACCCTAAACAAAAAATTTGTATGTAATTTCTGTATGTAATGTTAATTTTTAATATAGATTATATTACATACAGATTAAATCTATATGTAATATCTTGGATGCAAATCTGTAAGTACAAATTCATATGTAATATTGATTTTATATAAGAATTTGAATCCGTAGATAATTCCGTATATAATGCTAATTTTACATATAGATATAAATTCATAGATAAAATTTTACATACGGATTTTCATCCGTATATAATTTTTGTAGATAATTTGAGTTTTTTTTTCAGTGACTTAAAATTAGATAATTAGTGAGAAGTAACCTCCAAATCATTTAGATAACATTTTAATTCTGAGAAGTCAATATAAGTTTTAATATAAGTTTTTTATAAGCATTAATTAAGTTAATATTATTTAAATTCTGAGTATAATTATTGAGAATGATGATTTTGATGTTCATTTTAACTGGTGAAAGTTTTAAATTCTTAATAAAAAATTTTAAACACTAACTTAGTTTTATGTTTTATATAAAAGTATTTAATTTTATTTTATTATGTTGTTTTTGAAAAATTCCTAGGTACTGTATGTATTTATATTTTAGTATATAAAAAAGTAATTGTTTTGAATTATATGGGATATTCTTATAATAGTATTTAAATTATAAATATTGCATAAAGAGAGAGGACGTTACAATTATTTTATGACATAACACATACATGCAAAAAATTACATTAGGATGATTAATACAGCATTGTTTATTTACTGTCTTGAAAATTGATTTTTTATGAAAATAACTTTTATTATGATGATATATAATGTCACATAATTTTTTATTCCACTATAAATATATTATGGATATAGAGTTGGATAAATTGACTTGTTTACAAAAAGATCTTTAGATTTGTCAAATCCATCTGTATTGCAAAATAAATTATTTGTTATTTTCCTTAATTGACATCTGTTGAATATATATATAGTTCATGGATCTTTGCATGCAGGTTGATTGTTACCAAATATTCATCTAGACACCTAGATATCCTATAGATATACATCATAAAATTAAAATGAATAATTCATAAACAATGCATGTGCTTTATATATACATGTGCTTTATATATAGTAACAGTCCTCTTGCAATAAATTTGTTTCGTACCATAATAAAGCCATAAAAATATAACAACAAAAAAATCATAGATTGTACTATATTCACGAATGGATAATGACTGAAGTGTTATGCCTAGGTTTTCTATTTATGCTTCTTTAATAATTTCTCTACTAGTTTCACCAGATCCATGTTCCAAAATTTTGTCATATATGAAAAAATCTATATGGTCCATGTAATGAATAATACCCAACTCAACATATTTATTTTAAATTTTGATAAAACAACATTTAACCTCTTATTTTTATTCTTTTATAAATAAAAATTCAAAATTTTAATTGATCCTAAAATTTTATTATCTAAATAGAATTTTCAAATTTTAATTTTATTCTAATTAATTCTCAAATTTTATCTTTTTTCTTAATTACACATATAAAACTTTAATTATATAATAATAATTTTTTAAAATATAATACATTTTTATAAACATTTTTTCTAACTTTAGTTAAATAATAATAATAATAATTATTATTATTATAGTTGTAATACTAATTGAATAATAATAATAATATAAATAATAATGATAATAACAATAGCAACAATAATTTAATAATTTAATGAAAGATATTTAACTTAAAGTTGTTAGTAGAAAACTATTTATTAGAAATCAATAAGTTTTATGAAATAAATATAATAAAAGATATAGTATAAATCATTTTTTAAAAATAGAACTTAAAAAGAAGAATATAATTTTAAAAAACTATAATATGAAATAATCCCTATAGTTTATTGAACATTCTATAATTACCATGATTATAATTTTTAATCACAAATTTAATTAAATATATATTTTTATGCATAACTCAAAATGTACATGGGAGACCTTTTATTCTTTAACTATATTTAATTTAAAAATGGTTGATAATTTTGTTTGATTTACACTTTATATTCTCTAATAATAATTCTTTTAGTTGTTTCAAAATATTAAATATTTTCAATTTAAACAATTTTCTATTTAATGCCACTTAGTTTGCAACTTTTTTACTAGTATTGTAAATATTCAAAACTTATAGTATAAATCAATATAAAATAAGTTTTTATTCTAAAAGAATAACATAATTACAAAAAAAAATACATAATAATGAAAGTCATTGTAGACATAGTAATCATTATAATTTTTTGTTAAATATATAATTATTTATACAGGACGCAAAATATACTTGTAGACATTTTTTTTTCTTTAAATGTATTTCGTGAAAAACATTAATAATTTATATTTAAAATATTTCACTACATTTTTATATTCACTAATATTAATTCTTTTAGTGATTTAAAATTAAATATTTTTCAATTTAAAAATAATTTTCAAGTTAATGACATTTATTTCTTAGCTCTTTTGTTAATATTTTAAATTATAGTATAAGTCATTTTAGAATGAATTCAGAGTATAAAAGAAGAAGAAAATTATAATAAAATTACAGGCAAAGTATATTGATCACCCAAGATAATTCCTTCTCCAAGATTTTTCAATTGTATACCAAAAATGATGCTATTGTTTCTACCAGAATGTTACACTTACTTCACTAAGTCCTCATATAAAAAAAAAGTCTCTTTGGACCCATTTGCACTCAAGCTCTCCAAAACAGAATTTTGTATACAGATCTCAAACATTTTAAAAGTTTCTCAGTCTCATCCTTCAATTTGCTGAAGAAGAGTTGGAACAGGAGTAATTTGTTGCTAAGTAACTATGCCATGCATATGATTGGATCAATCTAATCAACCACGTGTGAAAGTACTATTTGCCAAAATTATAATATTGTAATTCTAATTCTTAAAGTTACCGTGATTTTATATTTACCATAATAATTTCTAATAATATTTTTAATTGAAAATGCATTTTCTTGATACAAGAGTAATTGAAGTTAATTCCATATTTCCTAAAATTTTTTACTAAAGACTTTAAAATGTTAAAACTTATAGTATAGATATTTTAAAATAGATATTCATGTCTAAACGAAAAAATAATTCATAATCATTATACTTATATAGTAATTTTATAACTACTATAATAATAATTTTTTAATCTTTTTAAATATTATTATTTTTAATTTAATGAGTATGATTTTCAGTTTTAGACTAGCCGCAACTGAAAGAAAGAAAAAAACAGAAAAAAAAAAGTAAATCATTCGGATACTAATTTGTACTTATTCATGAACTTCCAATCCATGTACGATGTAATAGCAACACAAATCCTGTGATCCATGAGGCAGAAGACTCTTAGAAATTAACTTTATAATTATTTATGGTGTAATTTTTAGGTTTTTATTTTTTTTTTTCAAATTAAATTAGCCAGAATAAATAAGGTTGAAAGAGAAAACAACCCAAAGAAGAAAATTCAAAATTGTCTACTTCTTAGCCTGGAAGGATCCAACAATGTTTGGAAGCACGGATTGACCCAAACGCGTCTTTTCCCTGCACCTTCCCCACCAAAATGGTAATTTATTTAATTTTAATGTCTTTCTCTTTAAAAAAATAGTAATTGAATAATTATATATATTTACTTGAGCAGCAAGTTCTCTTAAAGTTTTTTTATCTCTATGAAATTAAAGATATTCCATTTTCTCTGGGAAATTCAAGTCATTATTACAGTTGAAAAACATGGTCAGAATTTAAGCGTGTGGCTACGGTGGACAAAGATATGAACTTTCCATATTTGGAGGAGAAACAAACTCTTCTGTGTTACGCTCTTTCTATTTTCATCTTTGTTGGGTTTGAGCATTTTAATCTGGACAGAGATTTCACCTTGGCCTTTGTAATTCATCGCCAGCTGTAGCTGGGGGACTGAAGGTAAGGCTGTGAGCACTGATTTTGTCGAAGGAGTGTTTTCTGAATTGAATTGGCAAAAAGGGTGACCTTTTTTTGGGAATTATCACTTTCTGTAGTCTGGGATTGGTGAAACCTAGCTAGAGAGGAGAGGGGGAGAACAAGGATGTATTTTTTTAGATACATGCGTGTGTTTTGTCATGTAGTGGTCATATTTGTGAAAGGGTGAAAGGGTTTTTAATTTTTTTTTATCTGGGTATACTGAAGGGTTTTTGAGGGTTCACGTAGTTTTGAGATTTGTGTTTTGGATGATGGAGGAAGCTCAGGGCAATTCTAGTTCCTTGCCTCCTTTCCTCAGCAAGACTTATGACATGGTGGATGATCCTTCCACCAATTCCATTGTTTCCTGGAGTGTCACCAATAAGAGTTTCGTTGTTTGGAACCCACCAGAGTTTTCAAAGGAGTTGTTACCCAGATTCTTTAAGCACAGTAACTTCTCCAGTTTTATCAGGCAGCTCAACACTTATGTAAGTAAATTCAGTCTTCTTCATCTTCATCGATTTGATAATTTTTTCAATGCTAATATTATTATGACTACTATTTTCTTGTTTCTTGGTAAAGGGATTGATTGTCTTGAACTATGTCATGGTTTTCTGTTTGATCAGGGGTTTAGAAAGATTGATCCTGAACTATGGGAATTTGCAAATGACGGTTTTGTGAGAGGTCAGCCACATCTTTTGAAGAATATTCATAGGCGCAAACCTGTTCATAGCCATTCTTTGCAGAATATTCAGGGTCAGGGGTCTTCTCCACTGACTGAATCAGAAAGGCAGAGTTTCAAGGATGAGATACTGAAGCTTAAAGAGGAAAAGGATCAAATTCTTCGGGAGTTGGAGAGGCATGAACAGGAGTGGAAAATGTATGAGGTACAACTACAATACTCAAATGATCGATTGGAACAGTTGGAAAAGAAACAAGAAAATTTGGTTTCTTCTGTTTCTGAAGTGCTGCAGAAACCTGGGATTGCCTTAAATCTCTTGCCACTGACAGAAAACGGGGATAGAAAACGTAGGTTGCCAAGAAGTGGTCTCTTCAGTGATGATGCTAGCATTGAAGATCATATGGAAACTTCGTCTGTATTGCCTGGGGTAAATACAGAGGGCGCCTCTATTTTTGCTCGGAACATGGAGCGATTTGATCTACTCGAGTCATCCATTATGTTTTGGGAGAATATTGCACATGATGTTCAAAGTCATGTGAACATGGATTTTGATGAAACAACAAGTTGTGCAGATAGTCCAGCTATATCTTCTGTGCAGCTGGAGGTTGAAGTTCAGCCTAAATCACCTGGAATCAACATGAATTCTGAGTCAGCTGTAGCTGCTTTTCCTGATCTTGATGCATCAAAAGAGACACCAGTCGGAACAGTTCCTGTGGCTACTGGTGTTAATGATATATTCTGGGAACGGTTCTTGACAGAGAATCCTGGTTCTGAGAATCAGGAAGTGCATTCTGAAAGGAAAGATTCTGATGGCAGAAGTAATGCCAAATTTTGGTGGAACATTAGGAATGTAAATAACCCTCCAGAACAGATGGGGCATTCTTAGTCAAGCAGAGCCAACTTAGTTGCAATGATTATTCCTTCTAGCTTGAGATGCCCTGCAATTTTCATGTAATAAATGTAGGTATGAATGACTGGCTCTACTATGTATACACATGTCATTTTCATGGTTAAATGGTTGCATCATCTATAGAATTTTGTCAATTATTATAATGTTCAATCAATTCTCTTTTAGTTCTACCTTATCAAAGCCTGTGCTGAAGTGTGATTATGGTTTTTCCCTCTTGATCTATTCTCTTTGTTACTTTTCCATATAATAGAAACCAATTGCATATACTATCTGCTGAAGGGAGGTACCCAATATTAAAACTGCCAAATATTGATGTTTAGAAGAGGTCTATGATGGGATTTCTATAAATCTTTTATGTACATAGTTGCATATCCTACATCATTAAGTGTCTCTAGTTTTTCTTTGAGATTAAAGATTGAAGTGAGGTAGTTCTTGTCCCTTGCTTTCCCTATGATCATGAATATTTTTTTAGTTTATTTAGGGTTATGTTAACTCACTGTTAGGGTGGAAGAACTGTTACTTATGAATTTATGAGATTTAAATGAAACAATGTTTAAGAGTATCACATCTAATAACATATTAATGCAATTGATATTTTTGCATTGGAAACAAAAAAATATTGTGAGTACAGTTCTAATATCATCATTCAATAACTTTCACAAGTCTTCTGATTAATAAATTTATTGACACTCAGATGAATGCAGAGAGTACCTAAAAAGAGATTACTGAAAAACTAGAATTTTTCTTGTTAAGGAAAGAAGATGTAATGGTGTATGATTGTGCTGTGTATTTCTAGTTCTGTTTTCTTTATTCAACTGTTTTCACAGGGTTTTACATCTTTTTGTCAGTCAATCTCAACATATATACATAGTGCAAGACTGATCAGTGACCACATATAATTACAGGCTACAAGGAAAGAAGTTCTGGATAGATGGTGCAAAGGTGATCAGTGCCCTCACACAGTGATGACCAACTAAGTAAATGATGTGAAATTAACTTCTATACTTATAGTCAATATTACATTTTTCCTACTTGTTTCTAATTTGTTTTGGAAGTCTTAAAAATGTTGACTGTTAGTTGTAACTTAAACTGACATGAGACTGACAAGGGAGGCATTAGTATACACTGAGAATAAAAGATTTCAATGCATAGGGTTGATGATTTGATTAGTTAAATCTTGGACTGCCTTCTTCATAAGATTTTTATGAGAAAAATATACATAAAAAATGAAACTAACTCTTTCATGACTTAAAATTAGTTTGTATAAACTTTTCTAAAAATTTATGTTTAATTTGTGAGTAAGTTAATTTATGAAGAAGTCAATTTTAATTTTGTTCATATTTTTCTCTTCTGAAAGTCTTTATTAAGGACAAACCAATCTAAATAAGTATTTGTATATATAATTAGGAACAGAAAATATTATTGCTTCAAGTATATTGAAACACACAAAATATTTTTTTTTTTTTTTTTACGTAAAGAGGGGGGATTGTTTAGATGCAAGACACTTATGATCTATTTCCTGTATTATTATATCACCTTTCTCTTTTTCAAGACTTTTATGTATGACAATCTATTTGTTTTTTGTACTGAGTCTGGATAACATGTCAGCTATGTCAGTTTGCTTCTCTATGCACATGTTGTCCGTTTTAATAATTTTTCTCAGAATAACAGGAGTATGGTATAATCAATAAAATAAATTCAGATTTACAGACTTGTGAATTTAAGTTGTTGATTAACATGATCTTGATCAATTTATATTGCTTTATCCTTGAAGCGTCTCTGACAGTGACATGTACATATAAATATATATATATATATATATATATATATATATATGAAATGTCAATGGTTGTGATTTGTAAATCTTTGCTTAATTTAACAGAAGCATTATATGGGCGTTATTTGAGTCTGAACTTAAATATGAGCTCAAGTGATTTTCTGAGGGTGTACACCTAATCATCATTTTTGTATTTGATTATTCTGATGCTGCTGTTATTTTGCTTTGTGTTAAGATGGAATCTGAAATACTTCTCTGACCAATATCTCATTGATATACAGGACAATTTTTTTACCATTGATAAAAATTTAAGACAAATTGGAGGATTCTGTTAAAGGTTCACTTAGTTATCTGTTCAAACAACTCAGGATATTGATGGAGTAAAGAGTAGTGGAAATTAACTTGAACCAGTTTAAAATTGGAAAAAAGGCGGTTTAAATTGATTTTTATTTTTATGCTTATGTTTTTTATTTATTTGAAAAATAGTTTTAGGCAAACAATTACCTACAGACAAAATAATTACCTACATTTAAAAAAAAAAAAAAAGGTTAACGTATAGGTTGTTTATTGTTTAGTCTTTTATTATTTGTTATTTTTACTTGTAGACAAACAGAATTTTTATGAAAATTTAAAATTTTGTTTAAGTTAATTTTTGATTTTATTTTATGTCAGTTTAGTATTTAATATATCACCTAATATTGAAAGTATATTTACCACTTCGATGATGATTCATCTTAAGAATTTAATAAGATCTTGAAAACATTGTTTCTTGAAAAGTTAAAAGAAGTATTTCCAACATAGGATAGTGTAATATTCTCAAAATAAGTGTTTTACACAACACAACAGGTTTTTTCTTTCATCAAATTATAGAAGTTGTGCTTTTAAATTATCGAAAAGCGCTTTCTGCTTGGTGAAACTATATTTTGTTTCTTTTTAAACTTTCAGAAAGTTTGTCATAAAAATAATAATATGAAATAATCGTGAAAATGTTTTTTCTTGCAACTTGTAAACAAGAATAAGGCAGACGTTGGTCACAAGTTGTGATCCAGTTCACTTTCACAACCCACTGAAAATGAGAGTGAATGGAGTAGCTTTTTGGTCAAAGTAGTGGAGAGAGGGACCAAGTCAAAGCCAAACAAAACCTTAGATTTTGACCAAAGAGGAAAATCGCATCATCAATGGTCAAATAGCTGTGTTTGTAACTATGATCCATTGCTAAATATAAATTTTGACTCTGGAAGTGAAAAATATGTTTATTTAGTCCCTATATATGATTTAGTTTTAGTTTTGGAATGTGCAAAGTTTATTTCAACTTTATGCTGAACTGTTCTTAATATTTTATGATGAAATGTTTAAGTTTATGTGTGTTAATTGTACACTTGGAATGTTAAATATCATTCTTAAAACAGAGGTAAACATAGATTGAGAAATGAAAGAGCATGATAAAAATGTTAAAGAAATGATCGTGCAATTATGAGAAGTTAATCTTAAATGATTTTTGGGTTGATGACGATCGTAGACTAGTAGTTATTACATAGACTTGCATGGAAAAATATTAAGTTTTCCCAAACTAAGTTACATGGGTTTCGTGCAACATATATAATTTAGGAAAATGTGATAAATTCTTTATATACATATACCTAAATGTGTCGTGCTTCATGCTGTTAAAACTCAATTATTTATTTAAAAAAACAGTCACATATTGAATTGTATACCACTTTGCCATATAAAAGATCCCGATACCATGTTAAGATATATAGATTATTAGGTATAACTCAGGTTCAAAAATTAGTCTAAAGAATATATCAAAAGTCAAAAAATCAGTCTAAAGAATCTATAAAAAAAAAAAAGTTAGTCTAAAGAAGAAGGTTAACTAAACTTTATAAAAGTCTATTTTGCCTGTATTTCTAATAAACATGGGTTATATTAACACTCCTATAATCTCATTCATTTGTATCAAGTCATCATTTTGTTAAAGCTTTAAGAAAATGGCTTTGAATCTTGCAAGAATATGGTATTACGTCAAGAGTCAAATAGAGTATCATTTTTTTCTATTATTTATTCTTTTAACGATATAGTTAGTCAAATTTTGAATCACACCTTGCAACTAAAAGTTTTAACTTCATCGATGAGGATAATTTTTAATGATTTCGAGCTAATGCGTTATATTTAGTGATTTTAAAAAACGGAAAAAGTTTTATGAGATAATTGGGGAAGAAATTATGTAAGAATCCATTTTTAATAAGATAGATGAGATTTTATAATAGATTAAAAATAATGTTTTATTATTTTAAGTTAAATATATATATATATATAAATATATATATATATATATATATATATATATATATTATTTATCTTAATAATTTTTTTTAGTTTTCATCATCTAACTTGTTTTAAAGGTTGTGAAGTGATGATCTATTACTTTTTATTTTTAAAACCACCGTCTAGAAGATAATATAGAATATATCAAATTTACCTTATCAAAATTTTGATTAGAGTTCCTTTGAACTAAGTTGAACTGCTCTAGGTCCTAAAATAAGATTTTTCATATATTTCCTAAATAAACATGATACTTTCTATGTATATTTTCTTTTTAAATTTCATTATTATGGAGTGAACTTAATTGCATAACTTCAATTACACTTATTCATTCACAATTAAGTTTATATCTATTTTTTAAACTTTTAAGTCGACTCATTATGGTTATTTATATTACCTTTTTTACTATAAATTTTAAAAAAATTTAAATGCAATCTCCTTTTTAGATGAAAAAATGATTTTTTTAACCAATGATTGAATTTTTTAAAACATCGTATTATGGATGCATAAAGATTCTGTCACAATTTTAACTATTAATTTACCGAACAAATTTCATAACTTTCTTTTTTCTGTTTTAAAATGCATCTTAGGATTTTAGAGTAGCCAAATGTTGATCTCATACCAATTATCTAATTTTCTTATGCGTAATGTAATCTTAGTTGCATTAAGATTTTTTTTTTATATCAAAAGATCACTTTGTATTAACTTTTAAAGCTATTTTTTTAATTAATATTAAAAAAATCATAACTAATATTACAATAACTTTTTTAAATTTTGATTTGATAGTGTTAGAAAAAAAAAAAATTTGATTGCCAAAATGATTGAGATTGAGTTGCCTTGAACTTAACAAAAATCAACATGATTACCTAATTTATGATTTTGAATAAAAACGGTCTTTTTAAGATGAGTTTATCTCTAAATTGAGTTAGAAAGGAATGTAACAAAACTTAAATTTATTTATTTTATATAAAAACTTAGATTTTATTTGGTTACCATCTGATTGTACTTTAAATTAATTTAATGATAAATCTATACTTGCTTTACTCAGTTTTTGAGATAAATTAATTTACGGTTTAGATTAGTAACTGACATTAGCTCTATAAACTCTTGACTCCTTGAAATTGTGACTACGAAAGAGACTTTAGAAGCATATAATCAATTTATTCCATTACATGAAGGAGTTATGTCTGTTTATTTCAGCTATTAATCTAGCACCAACTCAAAATATGAAGTTGCTGAGGAAAAAGCCAGCTGTAGCATGGTTCAAGAGGATAAGCATTGAAGGTAATTTTTTTGTCATATCTCAGTTGCTTTGAAGGTAATGAAGCATAACTACTGCTTCTGATTTGAACAGTTATCCCAAGGCCATATTCTGACAGTGCTGTAATATGACTCATAACTAATATTTAGCCATACGTGTCACCCCACTTAAATGCCTGTGTATTATAGTTTATGATCAAGGTCCCATATAATATTTTCAGTTCGGATTGATCATTTATTTATCCCTAATATTCAATATATCATATCAGGTGAAACTTCTTATACAAGTAGTGATCAAATTCATGAACTATGAAAAATAAATGATGACATGTTGATAGATGCTTCATTATTGCACTGAGTATTTCCAGAGAAAAGGGAGAGGAAGGAAGCTTCTTTTTTTCATTTTTGGTTGAAGCTGGAGAAGTAAAGCAATGGGAGGGTTTGTCACCTTGGTAGCACTGACAGTTCTAAGCATATTGACACTCGGAACAGTAATTTAAGTTCATTTAATAACTGAAAATAATATTATTTTATTAAAATATAATACTTTATTATAAAAAACAAAGTGTGAAATGGGTATAATTTGTATACAGTGTTGTGAAATATATTTACTCATATTTTCTAGGGCTCCATATTAACTTTAAAAATAGATTTTTGAAGAATTTACAGTATAACACCACTTTCATCTTTAACTCTCATTTAACACTTATATTTATTAATAAAATATTTTATATTAATAAAATAATAATATATCCATGTGAGATGAATGTAGAAAGGCAACAGTGTCAAAGAATCACCAACCATTTAGTATTTATATCTTCACAGTTTTTTTCCTTTACTCATGGCTCTTACAAACACAAAAAAATATTATCTCACTTCATCTTTTTTGCTTACATTCCCTTCTTTCTTTCCAAGAAGCCACACATGATTTTGCATAGCAGATTGTGCATTAACTTTTGTCTGGCTAATATTGTCATTCGGATTCCTAATTCTCCTTCTTACGTTTCTCTATGCAGCATCGTTTCAAACTATTTCCAGCAACCTACTTCAAAAACAATAACGTCAACTGGATAATTAATCACGATTTCCACCTTGCTTCCAAATAACTAAAACTAAGTGTTATTTGTGCAAGTTATTCTCATATGCATGCACATTGCAAAAAAAGATCTCCAATTAATAGTAATTTAGAATTTATGGAAACACTATTACATATTAAGTTCCAAGAAAAACTAAAACATTGCAAGAACAACATGTGCTTTTAGAATAACTATGCATTTTGGTCAAGCGTGCAAACTTGACACAGGTTGTTATTCATAGTAACCATATTGCATATTTAGTTTAATACCCAAAATACCTTGGCTCATGTCAAACCATACCTTCCTGAACACTTTGATGATGAGATCATGATACTCATCTGCATTCAAAGTCAGATAACATGCCAAAAGATCTTCCATTTCTTCTGGATGAATAATCTGATTCTCTATGATCATCTCAATCATTGAATCTCTGAAATCTTGCTTTGGATCTATTGAAGACTTGATCACAGCAAAGCTCTCTAATCCTGGTATTTCCTCCACAATCTCCTCCCTTTCTTTCTTCATCTTTAGTTTTGCTTTCTTCATGTCTTCCAGGGCCTTTATTTTGCAAATTTCAACCTTAGAAACCATCCTTGGAGAATGTATTTTGACCCTAGAGCTCGGCTTTGGTTTCCTCCTCTGATGTTCTCTGCTTGAATGATGTGATTGCTTCCTCCTGTTAGTCTTTGCCTTCATCTCCTCAGTTTGTTTCAAGTTCTGCCTCTCACAACTGATTTTCTTGTGAGATAGCCTTTCAGTTTTCTCAAAATTTTCTACAATATTTCCAAGGACGGGATACCTTGAAATTGATGAAGAGGAAAAAGCATGTGTTCTTGGGGTGCAAATTGTTCTAGGTGATTCAAATTGCAACACATCTTTTTCTACTGCTTTACTGGATCCAAACTTAAGTTCCTCCACTTCTCTTCCTAATGTCAAGAGTTGGTCTTGAAAAGCCTTCTGTGCTTTCCTCTCAAATCTCCTCCTTAAGGTTTCATATTCCTTTTCTCTATTGTACACATCCATGTTCTTTGAAACCCTCTCATCATCTAACGACTTTCTTTCTTCTCCTTGACCAATATCCCTCTCCTTTAACTCGAGTGTGCCTTTCTTTCCATGTTTCTTGGCATCCCTTGTACCACCAAGGCAACTTAAGGAGGGAATGACACTCTCATCAATATCTTTATTCTTCTTATCCTCACAACTTTCTTCGTTTAAAGGTTGTCTACAGAAATCACCATCATCCTTTACACGACATCTATCTCCAATCTCACAAAAATATTTTGGTGAACCACTGGGCTTTGCCTTGTGCTTCATTTTTGCAGCACTTGGCTCTGAATTGATCCTCATATTCTTGAACTTGGATAACCAAGAGAAAGCAGATGCATGAGAAATGAAGGAAGAGCCAGAAGAAGAGGAAGTTGAAGAATGTTTTCTTCCTCCCCAGTTCATCATTTGGTTTTATCAAGATGACGATGACTCTCTTCCTTCTGATTTGGTTAAGGTTTGTAGTATTTTGTAGAAGATAGAATAGAAGAATGAAAACTACTGAAGTGGAAGATAATGTTGCTTAGTGGCATAGCATAACTCGTGAAACATAGTGGGACGGTTAGGATGTTAAATAGGAACGTGGGTTTCCTACTGTTTTCTTGTGCAGTTTTTCAAAAGACACAACCACCTAAAACCTGTGACCATTACCAACTTTTGATGCTTTTTAGTTTTTGTAATTAGTACTTACGTACTAGAAATTTATAATTGCTATTCATTAACAAAAAGGACACAGAAGAAATGTGAGTGACATGTTATCTAACACATACACTCCCATGAATGGAATTTAATTTTGTTATATAAAAATTAATTGAAATTGTAAAAATCATGTCTCTTATTATATCCTATTTAATTAACTTATTGAACCAATAATAAAAAAAACTTATACAATTGTTGTTTGTACTACTTTTAATTGTGATTAGAATTTTATATTAATAATTTATATAATCTTCTCATACAAACTTCTGTATAAAACAATGACAGAATTTTAATTTTGTTTAGTAAAAGTACCAAGAAAACCTTATCCTAACAAAAAAAAAAAGTAAAAACAAGCTATGTGAAAATAAATTAGAATATTGTTCCTGTTTAAGGAAAAATCTTTATAACATTTTTAAACAAAAGAAAAAGACAAGCATTCTTTAAAATTAAAAACAAATTGGGTATAAATTTATTTCCAAATTCTTACTTAATTTATTTAACAAGTAACTTTTAAGTCGGGTATAAGTTAAATTTAATTTATGAAAAAAAAGATTAGTTTTCTTCTAAAAATTCTAAAAAGACATATAAAGTGTTTTTAAACTTATGTGATTGCTAGATTTGAGAGCTTTTTTGTAGGTGATTTATATTAAGAGTTAGTTAGTGTTGACCCACACCTAAAGGTAGCAGTAGTCATGAATGGGGGTTACCCTCAGATTACCGTACTTACTTTTATATAAGTTACGGTAGGAGCCCTAGCTCAGGATTACAACGACCAATCATGCAAGCAACAGCAAATTCGTAATCTGATATGAAAATGTCGTATCGTAGGTGCCCTGAACCTTTAAATCCGTTTTACAACATTAATTTGTATAAGTCTATTCGCAGACTAAAGCGCACGGTTGCCCTGGACTAAAGTGCCCTATTTGTATTAGTTTTTTTTTTAATTTTTTTGTTATTATACAATATTAGAATGTTATTGAACATTTTTATTTATTATTTCACCAGTGTCACATATTTATGACCGCAAATCTTAATTTACTTCAGAGTCTATTTTAATATCTTTTATAATATATTTTTTATTTACTTATAATTATCATATTTACAGTAAATTTTATTTTTTAAAATATTTAAATTTAAGATTAAAAATTGAAAATTAAAAAATAATTTTTAGGTTTTTCTTTTAATTTATGCATGTGCAAGTACGCAAACTTATAATTGTAGATGGATTGATATCAGTTGTGATCTCCAGTTTATTTATTTTATATGTTATTTGAGGGATTATTGACATTTCTATACATTTTGTTTACTTTATAACCTAAATTTTATATATTTCTTTTTAAAACAAAAAATATGTTTTCACTACGAATGAAAAGTCAAATTCTTGTTGAGATGGATTGTAATTTCACTATTATAATACAAAACATAATTTTTTTTGTGATAGTCGTAATTTTTGTAGGAACTTCTACATTCACAAGAGTTCCTTTGCAATTTTTGTAATAACAATATATTTTGCATCTGGAGAATACAAAACTATATTTATTTAATATATACTCTTATGACGCTTCATATATAAAAAGTAGATTTTCTAGAATCTATGAATCATGTTTGCATTTGTGTAATTATTCATCATAGGCTTATTACTTTCAAAGCATAAACAATCTTTAGAAATATCTTTAAAATACTTCAATACTATTTTACAATTTGGCAATGTTCTTTTTCATAATTAACAAGGAATCGACTCATAACACCAGCATGAGTAATGTTTAGTCTTGTATATACCCATAACATACATTAAACTACCAACTGCAAATGAATATAGAATCTTTTACATCTTTTTCCTTTTTTTTTTGACACTGCTTTGATCTTAACTTGAAGTAACTTGCAAGTGAAGTGCTAGTGGCTTAGAATTGTCCATACTAAACCTTTATTTACGTTCTCAATATATTTTTTATTATGATGGCCATAATTTTTCATTCTACTTATCACAAATAATTTTCATGTCAAGAATTTATTTCGCATGATCCAAATTCATAATTGTAAAAGAATTGCTCATCTCGATTTTGAGACTTTTAATTTCGCTCATGTCATGACCAACAGTTAATATGTCATCAACATAAAACAAGAAAATAATAAGTTTTCCTTTAGAATTTTTTTTCACAAAATCATAATGATCATAAAAGGTTTAATTATACACATGATCTATTATGAAGGAATCAAACTTCCTATACCACTGTTATGGAGCTTGTTTGAGTCCATACAAGCTCTTAATCTACAAACAAGTTTCTCTTTACCTTTGACTGTGAAATCTTCAAGTGTGTTAAGTAGATTTTTTCCTCCAAGTTATCATGAATGAAGGTTGTTTTCATATCAAGTTGGTTAACTTTTAAATTTAAACTTATTATCAAGCCAAGTACAATTTTGATGGGACACGACAATATTTCTTCAAAATCAATTCTTTTCTTCTAATTAAATCCTTTCACAACCCGCCTTTCTTTATATCTTAGTTGGGAGCTATTCTTTTTTTATTTTAATCTGAACACCTATTTATTTTTAAGTGTTTTCTTATCTGAAGATTTTGGATTTGAGATGTATCAAATTTTCATAATCAATTTCTCTTGAAAGATCTATCAGTAATATCAAAGTCTTATTCGTTTTGATAACCAGCTTGAACGACTACCATATAAAATGCTCATGTATCAAAATTTCTCCAAAATAAGATTTTAGAAAAGTGTGTCTTATTATGATAAATAAAATTACTAAAATTTCATAGTTAGAAATATTTATGTCGAAGAACACATCAATATAAAAGAATCTCAAACTTAAGAAAAAAAATTATTAAGAAAATCCAAACTTAAATTTGAGTCCCATAAATAAAAATGAAAAAGTTAACTAGAAGAATATCTCCAAACTTATTAATGTGCATTAGTTGGTTTATATAAACCCTCCAGCAATTTTGTGATTTAATTGAATTTACATCACACTTAATTATATCATATTTAATACATTGCAGAAGGTTCTACTTTCACATCCATCTGGTTTCAAGCTCAAAATTATGATGGTGAAATCAGTGGTCTTCAGCTAAGGTTCTTGCCCATTTATTTAACTGTCAACTTCACATTGAATGGTGAGATAATGGCAATGAGTAGGAACTGCCAAATTTCAATCACTGTTGAAATAGATGATCATCACTTACCATAGTTATGTCTTCCTTTGAAATTTCCTTCCCGTAATCATGAAACGCTTTATTAAAAGCAGCTTTTAATTAGTAAATGCATAATTCGATCCTTAAAGAGAAACAAAGACCAAATTAGAGGTTAACTAACCGCCCGATCAAAGGAACATTAATTTCCAGCTAAATACAGAGCATGTTCAAAGTGTCTAGATCCTGAAAGTGTATTTAGCAGCTCAAAAGAGTTGACGGAAGTGTTTTATTATGTGTGCTATAAGGAAAAGTGATCAAGATAAAGGTTTAAAGGCATAGGAAATATTTTTCTTTCCCTTGACATGTACTATTCTTAATTTTTTTCTGAAGAAACGTTAGTGTGGACTTTTATATTATATAGAAGATAGTTATTATCATTATAGTTATGCTTTTTTGTAATTTACTTCCAACTGCTTATTACAGCATTCGTTTTGGACTGAAATCATCAACTCAATGTCATCAGAAAAGTTTGATTATCTTTTTCATGCAGTGCTAGTTTTACATGTTTTGCTACGATTGGTCACTGCACTGCAATTCTGAGGGGTAATTAAGAACTTTTGGACTACCAAGCCAAAGTAAATGTGGAGAGGTTGGGTTTGCCATTTTCTTCGGTGGCTGGTAAGGAAATGCATAAATTTCCACTGAACAAATTTTGTTTATTTTTCTTTCTTGTAAACTTACAAATATATGAATTTGACAAAGGTGTTGAAGACCTCGACCAACTTTATGAATAATTACTAATACATTTTTCTGATATGTTTTTTAAATATATTTTTTTAATAAAATTACTCTAGAATTAAATTAATAAAAGAAATATAAGAAGTTATGATTCAGTTATAAATTAACGTGTCAAAGCACTAAAATAATATAATTTCTATAAATTATTGATCTACTGATTTAAAAAACAATTACGCTAGAGGTATGACATTTAAAAAACGTTATATTTCCAAATATGACTTTTGTTATTTTCAATATAATTTCAAATTTTTATAATTCTAATTAAAGTTATATTGTAAGTAAGATTTTAGTATACTCTCAAGGTGTTCAAAAGAAGTAATACAACATTATCAACACTCTAAACTATGTCAAATTAGTTATTCCAAGTCTATTCCCAAACAACTCTAAATAGAAATGGAACAAAGTAGAAATAAAACACAACTTTTAAAACAATAATAAAGGTGCATTAAATGTTATTACGAGGAATTACTTATGAGAGTAGAAATGAATTATGATATGATGATGAATATGTTAAGAGCTAAAAACATTATCTTACCCGCTCAATAATTAAAAACAAGAAACAAAGTCTGTTTGTAAACAAGTTTCATTTCGAATAAGACATACCAATATATCTAATCTTTAGTACTTTGGGAAGTTGGCAATGAAATAAAGGAGTCATGAAAATGAGTTTGTAAAAGAAAGCCCAATAGCTATCAATTGCTTTCTCAATTTGCGAGGCCTTTTGGGCCTAAGACAAGCTTTTCATAATTAATCCTCCTGTGTTTACTTTAATATTTCTGAAACAATTGTAGGCCACTAGTTGTGGAAGAGAAAAATGAAGAGGTGTCCTAAACCCTAAACCGTTTACCGACATGATTTATGATAATGATGTTATTAATGTAACTCAGACTCATTCGCGCCAAACTTGCATTCACGACTTATAAGATTTTTGTATTGGAGAAAAATAGATATGAAAAAATAATGTGAAATAATGAAATTTATAAAAAGTAAATTAAAATCTCATATTTTAATTCTTATATTAATAGAGATGTCCTATTTCTTTTAAATATTCTTTTTAATTATTAATTTTTTTTTAGTGTCAACTTTTTACGGATAACCATTCATAAATAATATGTTAATGTGCAATTTTTTTGAATTTAAAATTTTTGGGATATTTTCTACCTAATTTTAAATTTGAAAGATAATGTCTTGTGAATTTATTTACCAATAAGTTTTCTGTAAATTTAAAATGTGTGATTTATGTTGATTTTCGATAAGTTTTTAATGTTAAGTAATTTTTATGTAAATTTAAAATTCACAATAAATTTTGGAGAAACCTTTTTTAACTTTGAAATCCTTGGTTACTTTACCACAAATTCCTAATATGCATAAATTTTATAAGTGATTTTTTTTTTTTCAAATGTAACATTCAGCCATTTATTTTTTTAATTTTACATCAAATTTATACTTAAATTATGTTAAAAAATGTTACAAGTAAAATGTATTTTATGGTGTATTTTTTACATCTCTATGTTTACAATCATACTCTTATAAACGAATGATCGAATCTTTCACACTTTCACATGAGCGAGTCACAATCTTATAAACAAAATTCTAATACAAATATTAATATCAACAAATCTTTCAACCTAATTTTATTCACACATTTTTAGACAAAAATATAATGCAAAAATTCACATTAACGAGCCTTATGCACCTCATTAGGCTCAACCACATAATGTAGATAAAACTTTGATGCAAAAATCAACTTAAAGTTCAACATTAAACTAAAATACATTATATCTCAAATCCTATACCTCATCTTATAAGTTTATAAAATAAAAGTAAGGTATAATTAAAATAATCTTAGTTTCAATTTCAAACATTGCACTCGTTATCTTTAACAAAACCAAAAAGGCTTTCATAAGATTTTACACTCAAATTGAAAAAAGAATTTATATTTCTTTTATGCAAATTCAATAACTCAAAAATCTAATAATTCAAAATGTCTTCACCTATATAAAAATCAATACAACAAGAAAAATCTAAATCACTTCCAAGAAAAAAGCTTAATCATAATACTAAAAGGAACAAACTTAGATTTTAACCTAAATTTTCTCTCCTTTTGCAACTCTTGCATGCAACAATAAGAAAGGAAGAAAGATAACATCTCCATACAAAAATTGTCCAAATTTAATGTTGGAATTTTGTTTCAAAGCGAATATTTAAGAAAAAGCGTTTTAGAGAAATAAAGTAAACTAACTAGGTTATTTGATGAGAAGATGATAGAAAAAAAAAATTAAATGTTAGTGAAATTCGCTTTATTATTCTTTTTACTATTTTATGTATCTCTTTTCTTATCTTTTATTAAATCAACCAAATAATATATTTTAAAAAAATATTATATAATTAAATATTAAGTTTTCTTACCTATCTTTTAATGTATTTCTTTCTATTCTTTTAGTGGACACTGTAAATAACTTACACACTACGAAGAAATATACCCAACTTTCATCGCACTACATTTTTACTTAATCTTTCCACCTTGTTGAACAAGATCCATTTTGCGATTAGAACAGGAGGGAATTTTTATTGAAAATTGGTCCTTTTTTACAGCATTTAAAATATGTATTGAAGATTAGCATAGAATACTAAGATTAAACTCTAAGTTGGATTAAAAACAACTCTAACAAAAACCCATTTTGATGATCCCAAGATAAACTGGGTGGAACCAATCCATAGCTGGGACACAGAGGCTTATCTGGAGCTGGGTCTTAGTCGAACAAAATGATGGAGCAACGAAGACTAATAGTTGGTTGGGATGAATACAGCAGTTGAAAATGAAGTATAGAGTGTTAATGTCACTGTTAACAACCCTCTTACTCCACTGTACCATATTATTCAACCCCAACTACCACCATGTCTCTCATTATAAGTTTCTGACGGAAACTCCAATTGTTTTTCATTTTTGTGTCCTCACTGCTTCCTCCACTTTCTTTCCCATTCAATTAGTCTTCAATATTAAATACTCCTCTCGTGAACCCATGCCCCACCTTACCTCATCCCTGCAAAAAAACATTTATCCCATCAATACCCTGCCTATAATGGAATTACCCTTACCAATCACCTCATATATCTGTTTAACTAATACCCACGACTTTAACTGACAAAATAATTACAATAGTATTAATTTTAAACTATTAAATGAAATTAATATGTTTTTAAATTAATTTTAACTATAATTTTTTGATTAAAAGGTTCGTGTATACATATAACAGACTTTCTTAGTCAAACACTTAGAAGTCAAGCGTGGTTCCAATTGCTGCCCAAAAAAGCAATGGTAGAAACAAGCTACAACAGAGTCATGACCATAGTTTCATGCATTGTTTTGGACAGCATGGAATTTCGAGGTCTGCATTGAATGTTTAAATCAAAGCATTAAGAATTTTCTTCTTGTTTGCTGTAAATATCTATGATTTAAGATACAACATAAACACGTTAAGTAACGTTTCCAACAAATCGTTGAACAGCATATTCTTCACATGGAAAATTCTATTCTATTCAGTACTAATTTTTGAAAAAAACTAATTATTATTTGTTTTGCTAATATTTGAAAGAAATAAAATAAAATAGTGATTCTTGGCACTGAAAACAAAAGTAAAAAAAATCAAATCAAACATGTGATAAAGTTTATACGCAGTGGAGGAAACCCGGTTGGGTCATCAACGTCATGATTATGGAAGGGAAGAATAAGGATGAGTGTGATGACAATCCTGCACCACTGAAAGGGGCCAATTACTTTAATTGGGAGAATAATATCCATGTTTGAAATAATATCTACCTCCTAACGTTGTTTTCAGGATCTTCATAAAATTAGTCCAAGAATTTTGTCCAAAAGAAATACCCTCGTACCATTTCACGATACAAATGCACGTCCAATTGCTTCCGAGACCACGTATGGATAAAAAAGCATAGGGAGTCGAGGCACAGAGCATCTCATCTGTGTGTGATCGACCTTCCTTCTAACTTTATGCCAAGAAAAAGTGTATCAATGACAAAAGGGATAGAACATTCACCGGTAACATGGTCTAGTCTAGATTCTTCTAGGAACAGATTTAGTGGACTGTGCTAACTTAAGAATTTTCAGAATCACGCATGCTGCACGTTTCAGGCATTCCCACATAATATCCAGCTAGACGCAACTCAATCTCAACACCCCCTTCGTTGACTGGGGAACAAATTGAATTTATGAAAACACAAATTAAACAAAATGAGACCACCAGGAAACTGGATTAAATTATAACACTAATATTATAGTTGTTCACACTATGGTCCAACGTAACAGTTTTAATTCAATACTCATAAATCACTAGGCTGGTCCAACCGCTAGACTTTTGGAGATAAAAAAAATCAAGACAAGAAGTAAGAAGTTGGTACATTGTTTGAGAATTTGTGGTAAAAAGTAATGAGATGATCCGCAAAGATGTACATGCACCAATTACATATGATATGACCGCATATGTGAGTGGCTCTGTCACTACGGCCACCATCGATTAGGAAAATAAGTAGAAAAAAATGGGAGGGGGGTGGCACTGAACAAATATGATATCAGAAATGGTCCCTGTCTCTTTTGTTGAGAATTCTCTGTTCTTACATAATTTAACTCATTACATGTGTGTTGAGGCTAACTGCTCCACAACACTTGTGGATCTCTTACATACATGATATTGCTATAATTTCTTATGACTTTAAATTTCAATGAAAGAATCTGTAAAGACTTACAACAAAAATTGGGAACTTAGTAAACACAGAAGTTTCACCACTATAAAACAGAAATGGACATTGGTACTGAAACATCACCGGCAAAGCTGGTGGTATCCCTAGTGGTAGTTGAATTGCTAGCAAACGCATAGCCTACACCTAATCCACCATAAGATAAAGATGCATGCTCACATCTTTGAAACACTCTTGCAAGTGAAGCTGCTTTTCTTCTTGCACGTTTTGTCCCTGTAAAAAGAAGGGTTTGAAGTAAGCCAGCCAAAGCTGGCGCCTTCACAACTCTTTCTGTTGCAGCTGAACCTCCACTCCGGCATAACTCAAGCAATGCTGCAACCGCGTTCTCTTTACCTCTCGGCGTTCCACAACGCATCATGCCGATTAAACCAGCAACTGCTGCTTCTTCATTTACCACTGCTTTGGCCCCAATAGGCTGCCGGACGATCAAAGCCAGTGCACCGGCTGCTTCTTCTGCAACTCCTTCATTCCCCAAAGCACCTACAAGTGCTGTCACTGCCCCGGCTTCTATCATTCTAACACAATTCTCAGTGTGTGTGGAAAGATTGAACAAAGCTGTCACAGCATCCTTCTTTCCTCTGGGAGTCCCTTCTTGCAACAGCCCTGCCAGGGCCTCAACTGCTCCCATCTCATCTGCAATTATTTTCTTATAATCATGGACGGCCGATAGGCTGAACAACGTTGCAGCAGCATTTTCCCTTGCTTCTGTGGTGTGTCCAAATCTTAACACATCAACAATGGATCCTAGACACCCTTCCTCGTCCATGATCCTACTTTTGTTCTTATCAAAAATGGACAAATTGAGCAGTGCAGTTACAGAATTCTCCTGAGCAACGGCATTGGGCGATGAAAGTAAATTCCTAAGATAGGGAATCGCCCCTGCTTCGGCAATTAAGGCGCGGTTTTCCTTTCCCGTTTTCGCAAGCAACCTAATTTCCCGAGCAGCCACAGTCCTCCCAGCCTGAGACCCACCAGCAAGCTGTTGAATAAGAAGCTTTGCTGTGGCCCTGTTGGCTTCTAGGGCAGCTTTGGTGGGACAAGCTGATGTAAAAGCTTCACCCATCGCATCCATGACCTCTGGTGGCTCGAGAGGAACTCCATGTGCAGTGCACCACTGCACAATCAAATTCCTCAGAGCACGGTTCGGAACAAGGCGAGTGTGTGCAAGCATTTGACCTGTTTTGGGGCAAGTAGTGTGCCCTTCTTCCATCCACCGTGAAATGGAACTCCTATCATATGTTTGACCAGTGGAAATAATTACAGGATCTCTCATCAAATCCAACGAAATTGGACAGGAGAAGTCCTTAGGAACAGTAAAAAACGTTTCAGCAATTTCTCGAGTAATCAACCTTTTCTTAGGCTTCTTCTCACTCCTGTTCTCTAGACCAAGTTCATCCTCCTCAAAGCCAAAAAGCAGAAACCTGCAGTACCTAGTCATAGCCACCAAGCCATTAAGCACAGAAATAGTAGGCTCAATGTCACCCTCGTGATTAACAATCTGCTCCTCCAAGGCCTCAATTTCGGTCCTACAACTATCTGCATCCACAATCTGCAACTTCTCAACATAGAAAGATCTCAATTCAGCAGAACCAGGAATCCTTCCATTCTCAAACTCGTTAAGAAAGGAAAAAAACCGAACCCTGAGAGCATCATCCTTCATATCTATAAAAAGCTTAGCTCTCCTCGACTGCTTCTGCAGGAGCTCAATCTGTTCCCTAATATCCTTACTCAACAAAACATCCTTAACGGGAAAAACATCCAAAAGGGTCGAAATCTCCTGGTTCAAATCGTGGAAGTGACCAGAGATGGAATCGTTCTGAAGCAAGAGCCACAACTTACCCGATTTGGCGCAGTAATCGAGGAGAATCTTGGAGCGGTAGAGCAAGAGGTAGAGCTCCTTGAGACAAAGCACCGTCGTGGATGGAAGACACGAAGAACCTGGATCGGAATCACGCAAATACTCCAAAAGCAACTGGAAAGCCTCGACTCTTCGGATCAGAGACCGCGAGTTCTTGCGCTGGAAGAAGAAGCAACGCTTCGAAAAACACGACACAATCTCGCTGGCAACGGAGAGAAGGGTCTGAACCAAAGCGACGTCGCTTAAGTCAACGGGGGCCAGAAACGCGTCCAACGTTGGCGACCTCCTCCGCCTGAGCGAGGAGAAAATTGCTCCTGAAGCCATTCCAGAAGTTCTAGGGTTTCCGCTTTGAAACACACTTGGGGAATTCAATATGTTGTTATCTTCGATACCCTGATGGCAAATTTAAGAACCCAGAAGTGTTTGAGGTGAAATATAAGAACTTGCGGAAGTTTCAGATCTGGGGGAGCGGGAGAGACTAAATTTTCCGGAAAAAGAAACAGAGAAAGAAAGAAAGACTATGAAACAGTTTTGGTGGTTATGTTGGATGGGGTTTAGAATGTTGAAAGGGTTAAGAAATAAGAAGGGGTGAGGATGGAGAAATAAAGAATGGAGGAAATCCGCGTACGAGTTAGAGAGGAAAAGAAAGAAGGGATGAAACTCCTATGACTTTGTTTGTGTGCTCTCTTTTTTTTCTCAATTCTTTTCTTATTTTTCAATCCCGTAGGAGTTTCGATGCAGCCTGCGTGACAAGGACTTTCCTAAGTTTGACGGATTGATCATGCAGATTCTAGTCCATTCGTTTTACTTATTTTTTGTATTCATTTTGGATATGCTTTGCTTTGCAGCGAGACAGGGAAAGAGTAAAGGAAAGGGTTAAAGATAGGTAGATAGATGGATTTGGCTTGTCAACCCAAAAAAGAAGGGTTCGACTTTTGGAGGAAATTACGATTGTGGTGTTCTTGGCATGGTTTGAGAAAGATGATGCTGTTTTTTCAGACAAGGCTTAAACGGTAATTGATGAAGAAGTTGGGAGTCTTTGTGTGTTGTTTTGGCTTTGACTTTGTGGGTGGAGCAGTGCATCTGATTTGAGGTACTGCCTTTGATGCCCTTCTTTCGGTTTTTGCTTTCTTCTGCCACGATTTCAAATTTGTTTAAAGTCCACACTGTTTGCAGTTCCTTGATATCTGTGCATCATGTTCTTTTTCCCTCACAATACAAGAAAATAGTAACTATGGATAGATGCATTTGCTACCGTTTTGAGGTCCTTTTATTAGTACTTCCTTTGCTTTAATTCGAAATTTGGTAAATCATTCTCTTTTGTCTAGATGTTTAATGTTGTTTTTTTTTTCTTACACCAAATTACAAAATATCCATTCACAATATTCTTTTTTACAAGAACATTTATATAGACAGAAATACATATAATTTCCATGATTGTTGTGAAAATGATAATAATATAATAAAAATGACAACAATAGAATAAAAGATTACACTTCAAAAAATAGTGTAATAATTCTCATTATTAGATTTGTTATTTTCGACTAATGTAGTATGTTATTAACATCTTATCATATTATCTTAACAGCGAAAAATATTAGATTCTTATAAAAAAATTAGTTGGCCGACTTTTTAATAAATAATTTTTTTTAATTCTTTGTCCGGATCATGTATTTCCTTTCGAATTTAACCGAATTCAAATAGTACTCTCAAATATATTATTATTTTTACAACTTAAAATTTTAGCTTTTAAAAGTAAAAAATTATTACGTGTTTGTTTATTATGAGAAAAATTAGACCGAGTGTTTTATGATGGATATGAGAAAAAAAAATATTAAATGAAATATAAAAGAAATTAAATAAATATAAAATATAAAAATGGAATCAGAACGAAAAAATAGAGAGAGTAGATGTCTCTATTTAAAATAAAATGACCTATTATAGAGCATAAGATACAGAACTATATTCAAATTAAATCATTGTAAAAAAACATTTAAAATTATTAAAACAAAACAAACAAAAATAACAAAAAAAAGGAAATATATTTATCAAAATCGAACTAGGTCGGCCGGTTCAATTGGTTTAAAAAAAACTGATCCAGGATTTGGTCCAAATCTTTTACAAAAATAGAATTTCAGTCAAATTAAATTAAAATTGATTAAATGGGTAATGATTGGAAAATAATAGTGGGTTTAAGAGTTTAGTCTAATGGCTAATATATATATATATATATATATATATCTATCTTGGTAGTTGATTTAGAAAAGGAAAAAAATGTAGTTATTAATGAATTTTAGGTATAATATTTGTTTAATTTGATACCAGTCTAATCTTATTATATGTTATGGTTTATGAGGTAAAATTTAAAGTTTATAAATTTATGTGTGTTATATTATTTTTTATTAACATTGTTTTGCATATTATATTACTATATCAAAAGATTAAAAAATAACATTTTGTTACGTCATCTTCACCATATAAGTTGGTTTGGAGAGTTGACTTGAGAAAAGGCATGGGACCACGGTTGCAACACGATTATTATGATATATAGCATGCTTAATGCTTAGCTGTATTTTGGGGTTAGGCTCTTTTGACCAACCAAAGAAGCACTGTAACTAGGCAGCAGTAGGCACCACTCCAAAAGCCAATTCACTGCTCAAACACATTTTCCAACAGCCCAAACTGACTACACATAACTAATTCTTCAAATAAATAGTAATTTGTTTTTCAAAAGCACTCTACCAAAATTTATAAAAAAATATATTTTTTATTTAAAATGCACTAAATGAAATACTTTCTAGAGATGATATGCATCTTGATCAAATTAATAAAAATAAGGTAACATTATCAAATGATAGACTTGAATTTGATTCACTCAACTTCATTAAATGCATAATTTTACTCTTATAAAAATTTAATATCATATTTACTTCTTCAAATTTTCAAGATTAAAAAACTTTGTTTTAACAATAATACATTATTTAACTGATAAAAAATAGACAATTAAACTATTATCTGCGAAACAAACATGTTAATATTTTTTTATTAAGATTGGATAACATATTAGCAAAGAACTAAAAGTAGTTAGTTTTAAATACTAAAAGACTAATATGTAATCAATTTTTCTGTAATCACTAAAATTGACAGTGTATTTAAGTTAATATAATATTTATTGAATAAAAAATGGTAACAATAATTTACACAGTATATTTTACTTACTATTTATGATTTATGTCTTACTGTTATGGGTAATTAAATTTTAATTTGCTTAATTACTTTCCTGTCTAGTTATATTTATTTTGTAAGTTAAATGTTTTGATGAGTAGTTCACATCTTATATGAAAAATATTTATATGGTGAAAAAATAAATTTTTATATTCTTTTGTCACACAATATTATATTTTCTCTATGAGTAGTTGATAAGTTTAACTTATTAATATTTATTAAATTCACTCAAAAATTAAGATATTTTTTTTAACATTTAGAAAAATAATAGTTATTGTAGATATTATTAAATATAATTTCAATTATATGTAAGTGTTTATTTTTTTGTATATAATTACTTGAAATTTATATTATAATTATTTGATATTATATTTTAAAACTTATGTAATTGTAGTTTATTTCTTAAAATTTGACATCGAAGTTTTTAAAAAAATAAGGTACATATTCTTTAAATATTAAATCGTTGATAATATTTATTTGCTATGATTTTTTATAACAAAAATATTTATCAATATGTGAAATAGTATGAGAAGGAAAATAAGTACACCTCGTAATTAAATGAAAATAAAACACAAATTTCGTATCTAACAAAAATAATTATAATAAAGATAAATATAGTTAAACTCATTTTAGTTCATTCTATTTCTTTACTTTTTGAACATAATTTAAATATTGGAATATATTAACCAGAGAGTACATATTAATAATACTTTGTTTTATTTTTTATCTCTTTTTATAAGATTATTTTTTTAATCCTCTTTTGCATTAAATTCTTATAATCACCTAAATAAACTCTAAACTCTAAAAGTTATAAAAGAAATTATATATATTATTTTTATATTATCACTATCATTATTCTCTTCTTATATTAATTTAATAAGAATATTTTTTCATAAGATTGCTTGTTAATAATAATATTTTATAAATATTATTCAAACTTAATACTACTAATTAAATAAAGCTACCTTCATTTCAATAAATATGAAGTAGTTATTAAGAGGGATATAGAAGTATGATAAAAGAATTTAATGACACCTACAAGGGGTTTGTCAGTTTCATTTTATTCATTTTTTATTAAAAGATTATTCTTTAATTTTAATTTCACATAACTAAGTTAAATTAAACTAATGTCAAACTGTTTATATTTAATATAATAGACAATTTGATTCTGTTTACTTTTTTTTAATAAAAATAAATAAATAAATAAATAAAATAATTAATTTTAATCGATTTTCAATATTTTTTAATTAATTATAATTATTTCTTATATTGATTCAGTTTAGAACCGGCAAGGATGTTACTTAAGTAGGACGCATTGTCAACACAGTTTTGGTAAAAGTCAAAAGCTAAGTAGAAGCCACGTGTCACCCGGTCAATCCAGAACTTATTCGAAAGTTGAAGGAACATGTGATGCTTACGTAAGATTCCTTTGACCTGCACACCAAACATGTTTTGATTTTGAGCGAGTGAATCACGCTATCTCTTGCCCCTTTTTACACGATCTTAGTTGTTACCTGTCACTCATATAATTTCAACAAAATATTTCTTATATTTTGATTCTTCAACAAAATCACTTTAAACCGTTCATTCAAAAGCGCTTTTTTATATTTGTTCCTCTTCTCCCTCCCCTTCCTTTTCAATGCAGATATATTTTCCTATCAAACATTATAATCTTAATATATATACATTCCCTTCCCTAATCAATATTGAAAAAATCACGTGTATTCCATAAAAAAAAATGTGCTACTTCTTTCACTCGTACAGTTTTAGGTTTCTTTGCTTTTTAATATCCAAATATCACATCCATTCTATTATATAAATCAAGTCAAGTCAATTGTACTTTGAGCATTAAGCAATCTTCTTTTAAATATTTAAAATGTGTTTTTAAACTTCATAAATAGTTTAAAATTTTATTTGAATTCTTATAAAATTAATGAATGATTTCAATTTCTGTTATTAAGTATTTTATGTTAAAATTTTATTTCTCTAAGTACTCCTAACTTAATATTGCCACATGTATTTCAATAATTACTTAAATATATTTATAGTTCTAAAAATATCTCAAAATTTAGTTTTACTCTTCTCTCTCTATATAATATATATATATATATATATATATATATATATATATATATATATATATAAATATATATTATTTTGTTTCATATTCTTTATAAAATCAACTATTCTAATAGCTACGAGATAACTTTTTAAAAATATTGATATTTAAATCATCATTATACACATATCATAATCACTACCTGATCTTCCTTTTTACATCTCACAATTTCTTTATTTTTATTATACTCCTAATTCTAATAACTTATCAGTCATTTTTAATCATCTTTAAAGTCGTTGAGTCCTTATATTTACAATGCATTAAGAAAATCATTTTCCTTTCTTTGAATTTATCTTTCTATCTTAGTATTGCAAAATCTTGATTTTATCCATTTTTACGGCTTTGGTAATTTTAAAAAAGTTTATGTAAACTTTTATTTAAGAAATCTTACATACTTTATCACTTCGGTAAAATATTGCTATGTACGCAAATTTTACTTTAAAAGTAATCAGAAATCTTCACATGCATAAAACCTTCAATTAAAAAAATTAATATGTATCAACAACTTAACTCTCATTTTAAAAAATTAAAAGTTATAACTTGATGGCAATCTCTTAAATAAATTATTCAAATGGTTATTTATTTGAGAGATGATTTTTTTAACAAATTTACATTTACACTAAAAACCGACTTATTCATTTTCATAGAAAAATTAGAATATTACACACATCAATACAAGCCGATAAAAATTATAACAATATGCTGCAAGAAAAATTATTATCTTCCATACTTAGTGATATTTTATTAATTAACTAGGAGAGACATCACAATAAATGATGCTAGAATTAAATTTGCTAACTTAGCTAACTTAGTGTTGACAGTTTTTTTTCTTTTTTTTTTTTAAAAAAAAAAAAAAATTAAAAAAAAAAAAAAAAAAAAAAAAAAAAAAATTTTAAAAAATGAAAAAAAAGAAAAACAAAACAAAAAAAAAGAATTAAGAAAAAGAAAAAAAATACA
>Ga0099825_1001376_pt1 | contig 30864 bp, 23 predicted proteins | sample SiratroredBW_FD_76838 | JGI IMG/M metagenome (GOLD analysis project Ga0099825, IMG submission 76838) | Root nodule microbial communities of legume samples collected from California, USA - Siratro red BW | ecosystem: Host-associated > Plants > Roots > Nodule | place: USA: California | collected...
ATGCCATCACATAAATGCTAGGGAAATATCTTACCATCATTACTGTACATAATATTCTCTTCAATTCACTATTCAAACTATAAACCCCAACCTTTCATTCAAAATTAACTAAACCCATTAAAAACTAACCAAACCCCTAACTATGTAATCATTACATGGGATATATAAAAAGGCACCTTGCACCAAAGGTTGGAAGAAGAAACAAGAGCCTTGCACCAAAGGTTGAAAGAAGAAACAACAACCAAGAAACAACAACCAAACACACATAAATTCTCACATTAAGACCACAGGGATTTCACTTTGCTTCTCCACACCTCAGGGATTCACGTCACTTTCACAAAAGGTAAGGGGAAAGGAGATATATTGTTTTACCTTCCATTTTTAAATATTTTTACAGTGAGGTACCCCAAGCCTCACATTATTTTTCATATTGATACTGGTTCTCAAGTATGATTTTTGTATTGTATATTATTTTTATTTCACACTCATGATCATGATGTGGTTTAATAGATATGGATTGTGGCTGAAGGAACTTGTTCCTTGAGGTTTCAAATGAGCAGGAGGATGTGGGTTATTGGTAGGAGATTGATATTAATTGCTTATTTATCCTGACTATTCACGGCTATTATATTCCATGCTAATTATATTATGAGTTATTGTGATTTTATTACGAATAAATTAAAGTAACATTTAAACTTTTTTTTTGAAATTTCTTATATAAAAGACTGTATATCTCACTTTTCTCGTTATTTTACTATATGAACCTATAATATAAAAGAATGGCTTCACCCAATCCTGCGACTCCTTTCACAGCAAATATAGTAGCTTTCTTTTCAGGACAGGAATGGAGGACTGATGTTGTGGAAGGATTCGTTACCTTTCAAGGCAGAGCTAATATCATATTTACTTTTGTGAATTTCGAAGATGTACCCCTTACACTAGATAGGCCGGTAGTGGTGACTTTTGGCATACCACCTTACCCTCAAAATAATCCCATCATCAATCTGTTTATGGCTCCTACCTGGTGAAGATGCAATAGTAATAATAATAAATTTTGTATAATAGGTAAATTTTTTGTAGAAGATATGTATAATAGAGTGGTGAAGATGCAATCGTAATAATAAGTTATGTATAATAGGTAAACCTTTTGTAGAAGATATGTATAATAGATGGTATATGGATAATAATAATAGGTACTGTAAAATATGTAGCTATGTTGTAAAATAACTGATGGGAATAAAGAAACTTCTGTTTAAATTATGCAACACCATATGCTCATGTTAAAAGTCATATTCCATGCATATAATCCGCTTCCGTCAAAATATTGTAAGTAAAGGAAAAGAAATTCTTACACTTAATATTTTACTATTAATAATAATAATAATTTTAGATGTCACAAGGTCAAACATATTGCAAAAGTATTGCAAAAGAGATAATTTATGGTGATTTCATTAAATAGTATGGACAACTTTGGTCATATTAGGGGTGACAACGGGACAAGGCAGGTGCAAATTTGATTATCACATCCTCATCTGCGAAGTAAAAATCCATCATTATTCCCATCTTTATTCCCATTGAGGAACATGATAGATATAAAAAATTTGTAATTCTCATCAAATTAGATAAGGTTAAGAAAAATTAGAACCTGGAATTGAAGAGTTTGGAGTCATCATCTTGTTAGTTTTATTCTTCCTGATTATCCGTGTAGGAAATACAAAGAACAAAAAGTGTGCACGAATTGCTCCCAATGTCAATCACACTCTCATAGAAGTGCCCTATTTCATTCTTAAATAGGTTAGAATAAAATAACTGACTTTTGGGAAGTTGTATAGACTCTTCTAATTATTAATTAATAATGGGCCTTACCCACCTATTATCAACTAGCCCAATCACATGTATATTACATTTCAAACAACATCATTTCATGTGACCCAATAAACTAATAACAATAATGATTACATAATATTTTGGCAATTAAGTTAATTTGGATAAATTACTAATTTAGGTACATCCACAGAATAATTATTCCAACATTTTCCCACTTGGACAACATAAATTAGATCACAAAATTGAAAATTAATCCAAAACAACTCACAATATGTGACCACAATGAAAAACCAAAATATTACAATATATTTAATCAAAAGATCCAAAATGAAATGTTGTATTTCATCCCTAAAAGAATCATACCTGAAGGAGTAATGATATTATACAAAAATAAAACACTTACATTCCAGTGACCTTTACGAATGTGAAATATACATATATATGTCTCAATCATATGTCCAAGATGCTATATGAGATTAAAATAATCTCACCACAATAAAAATTTGAGACTAAGTCCAAAATATCTCAAAATTATATCATTATACAAAACAATATAATAATTATGCAAATCATAATAAACAAAACATGGCAATACAAGATAATTATCGTCACAACAATAAATAATTATTGTCAAAAATTTCAATAAACATGACAATACAATAAATGAGGTCCAAAAGAAAATTACATATAGGATAAAAACTCCTACTAAATTAATACATCAAAGGACCTCATTACACCCATACGAGTTACATGTTCAACAAAGACTTTAACGATCAATCTCTTAATTAAAGGATCTGTGATCATAAATTCTGTGGGAATATGCTCAACTCAAGATTGAAACTCCTGAATTTTCTCTCTAATAAACATGAATTTTGTGTCAAAATGTTTTGACCGTTTTGTGGCGTTATTGTTACGAGAGAAGCATACCATAGCAGAGTTATCTCAATATATAGTAAGAGGCCTATAGATACTCTCCACAATGCCAAGCTCAGAAATAATTTTTTTTCAACCAAATTGCTTGGCGTGTAGCCTCATAACAAGCTATATACTCTGCCTCCATGGTTGAAGTAATTGTAATTGTTTGTTTAACACTCTTCCAAGAAACAACACCTTTAGCCAACATGAATATGCATCTAGATATAGATTTGAAATCATCTGGGAAGCCACTATAATCAGAATCAGTATACTTTTTCACTTCAAGGCACCTTCTATAAGTCAACATATAATCTTTGGTACCTTGTAGATACCTCATAACTCGCTTTGTAGCTTATCAGTGAGCTATACTATAATTGCTCAAGTATCGCCTAAGCACATTAACAATTAAAGTAATATCAAGACATGTGCAAACTTGAACATACATAAGGCTGCCAATAGCAGAAGCATAAGGAATTTTATCCATTCCTGCAATCTCAATCATTTTGAGGACATTGGGACTTAGAAACCTTATCATCTTTCTGAATAGGAGTAGTGCAAGACTTACAAAACTTAATGTTGAATCTATCCAAAATCTTCTTGATGTAAGTCTTTTGAGATAAACCAAGAATGACAAGAAATTTACCATGATGAATCTCAATGCCTAAAATAAAAGAGGCATTTTCAAGATCCTTCATATCAAAATGAGTAATTAGCATTTGTTTGGTATCGTGCAAGAAATCAACATCATTACTAGCAAGAAGAATATCATCTATACATAAAACAAGAATGATGAATTTGCTCCCACTAAGCTTCAAATAGATACACTGATCAACCATGTTTTCCTTGAAATCAAGGGAAGTAACAACATTATCAAACTTCAAATACCATTGTCTTGAAGCCTGTTTCAAGCCATATATCGGTTTTCTCAATTTACAAACCACGTGTTTCTGACTACTTTTAATAAAACCATCAGGTTGGTTCATGTACACATCCTCAAAGAGGTCGCCATTCAAAAATGCAGTCTTCACATCCATTTGATGAAGCTCCAGATCAAAATGAGCTACAAGTGTCACTACAATACAAAATGAATCTTTAGTGAAAACGTGAGAAAATGTCTCTGTATACTCTATGTCTTCCCTTTGATTATATCCTTTTATAACAAGTCTGACCTTGTACCTTTCCACTTCTCCATGGGCATCACAATTGGTCTTAATGACCCATTTACAACCAATAGATTTGCACCCAACAAGTAATTCTACCAAATCCCAAACACCATTTTTCCATATAGAAGCCAATTCATCCTCTATGGCAGTCATCCGTTGTAAATGATCAGAATTAGAAATGGCTTCGTGGAAAGAAGTAGAATCGTTATCCCCAACAGAATTAAACTCATGTTCCTTGAACCTAGTAGATTCATTACATGTAGAAATTCTTCTTGATCTTCTAGCCGCAGGTTCAATAACAACTGGATTTAGAACATCCCCTTGAACAATATAATAAACATCGTTATCAATAATAGGGTCAACAACATCATTATGAACCAAATCAAATGGAATAATCCTTGCAATGGGTGCAATAGGAAAAGGAATGACAACATGCTCCTCTCTGAATTCAACTGTATGTGTTTGCATAATTGCATCACCTCCTGAGTTTCTTTCAAGGTAGATTGCACAATAAAACTCAATGATTCTAGTAATGTGATTAGGACAGTAAAATCTGCAACCTCTAGACCCAATGATATATCCAAAAAAGAAGCCAGAAATAGTCTTGGGATCAAGTTTCTTAATCTCTAGGTTATAGGGCCTGACTTCTGCTTTACAACCTCTACACGAAAATGCTTCAGAGTAGGTCTCCTTCATATAATAATTCATGAGTTTTCAGAACAGACTTGCTTGGCACATGATTCAAAATGTAAGCAACAACTTTTAAGGCTTCTCCTCATAAGAATTATGGAAGAGTGGAATAACTCAACATACACCTCACCATCTCCATAAGAGTACTATTATGCCTTTCAGCAACACCATTCTATTGTGGAGTGCCAAACATGATACGTAGCCTCAATGTTACCTCCTTGTAAGAATCTAGCAAAAGGTCCAGGGTTCTTGGTTCTTTCATTATACCTCTCATAAAACTCACCACCTCCACCTCTATCAGAATGAACACACTTAATCTTAACACTAAATTTCAATTCAACAGTTGCCTTGAACTCTTTAAAAGAATCCAAAGACTCTAATTTTTCATGCAGTAATAAATCCATTCATATCGTGAAAAATCATCAGTGAACATAATAAAATACATATATCCTCTTAAGGCAATAGGAATAATAAACCCACAAATATCTGTATGAATCAACTGCAAAATTTCCTCTCTTATAGAAACACTGGCCTTCTTAGTCTTTGCAGTGAGTTTTCCCATAACACAATCAACACATGTGTCAAAATCAGAGAAGTCCAAATTATGAAGAATATTCTCATAATTATCCTATTCATTCTTTCTTTATAGATGTGGTCCAACCTCTTTTGCCATAACATGGAAGAAGTCTCAATTACCTTGCCACACTTGCTTCCAACAACACTACAAATGTTTGGTTGGCGTTGAAAAATAAAAACAAAATCAGGATTTAACAAGTACAAACCATTTGACAAAATACCAGAACCAACCAAATTAGAGTCACGAAAAATTTCAATTTATTACTATATAAAAAATGTCAAACCACATTTGTCCAAAACAGAAATGAAAATCAAGTTCCTCCTCATGGAAGGTACATAAACAATGTCATTTAAAAACAAATCATATCCACTACTTAATTTCAAACTTGCAGTTCCAATGTGCTCTACTCTAACATTAACATCATTGTCAACTGCAACTGATAACTATTCATCACTTGGCCTTCTTCTAGTTTTGAGTTTCTGTAAAGAATGGGTAACATGAATAGTCACATCAGTGTCTAACTACCAAGTATTAGAGGAAACATCAACAAGATTTGATTCAAAACATACTAGAGCTAGGGGTTTACCTCTCTTCTTCTCTAGCCAATTTTTGAACTTAAAACAATCTGCTTTCTTATGTCCAAAAATATTACAAAATTTACACTTGTCTTGGAATTTAGACTTCACCCCCAACTTCAGGGATAGATGTATACCCACTCTTTTCACCACTTTTCTTCTTGAATGAAACTTTAGAACTCATGCCTTTCCAAAAAAAATTCTTTTTATTCTCAGCATTCTTATGGGAGGTATATTGAACAACATGGTCCTTACCCTTCTTCATAGTTTGTTCTTCATGAGATAGTATAGAAATCAATTCATCCACTGACCATTCTTCTTTTTATCATTATAGAAAGTCCTCAACATGTCGAACTCAGAAGGAAGAGAATCTAGTATTTGCCACACCAAAAAGTCCTCCCCTAAAACAACCTTCATTGAGTTGAGCTTGTGGTACCAATTAGTGAGTTTCATTGCATGCTCGCGGACACCGCTAACACCATCATACTTAGTCTTAGTCAACAAACTAAAATAGTTTGATTTTTCAGTCTTATCAAACTTATTGAACTTGTTCCTTACGTCTATCAAAAATTTCTTAGCATTTGTGGCTTCTGAAATATTATCCTTGATGATCTTCTCCATGGTATGCTTCATGATCATCAAACATATCTTATTGGAATGAGCCCACTTATAATATTTCATCTTCTCTTCAACAGAAGATGTATTAGTAGGTACAGGAGGCTCATTCTCAGTGAGAGCAACATCAACACATGAGATTGCTAGGAATAGTTTAACGATTCTGCCCAATCTTCATAATTAGTTCCATTCAACTTGATCAAGAAACCTATTTGCATAGGCAAAGCTGGAATTGAACATATCAACAATAACATATTAATCCACAGAGAATGTTGAGCTTTCAACCACAATATTATATCCTCAAAACTAATATCGAGAAAATATTGAAAACTTTAAGGATATAACTAACCACTCACCAAGAATTATGTTAAAAATAAACAAATCGAATGATAAGTTTATTATTAATATAATCTTAATGCAACAATGAGAACAAGCAATACAATATTGTTCTGAACACAATCTGTCTCACAAATGTGAGATCAAAATTATGTAAGAGATCCAATAATTTTTACAAAATTAATATTTTATCACAATCCGAACTCTCAAGCATGAAAAATATCCAACATTGTTAGCAAAATACATTTACAACATACTCAAATAAAATCATCATTAATTTAAAATTTACCAAAATATAAATATTTAATCACTTTGATAATTACAAGTCCATTATAAAAAAATCCCAAAAATTAATCTATTTATAAATCAATATTCATTAAAAATAATCATAATTAATATTTCGTAAGTTTGTAAAATTTCTTCGATCTTAAGGACCCGTATTTACTACCTTTCCTAATTTGCAATTTTTGGCAATTTATCAATTCTTGGAAGTAAAGACATTTGATCGATATAAATATCAATGCAAATTTTCATTTAAAAATCAAAATTTCCTTTAATGTGGCAAAGTAGGCCCACGATACATTAAAATCTTATTCATTACTCTTTGCGGTTCCTGCCGCCATTGTTTTGGCAAGCGGAAATCAAAATTTGGCATTTCAATTAATTGGCATGGTCACGGCATTCAAAAAAAATTGTGCCTCGTAATGGCAATCTTGATCCCTCCCAATTATTTAAAAGAATTAAAAAAGAATTCTGGAATTGAATTGACGAAAGGATGATTTATGGCGTGTGTCTTAATCCAATGAAAATTTTGGTTTTGTCTCCTAACATATTAACTTATTCGTCAAACAAATAATTGGAACATTATAGATAATTATTTAATTTTGCTTTTACGGTAATTAAAATTATCAAAAAGTCTTAATCCTATTATAATTTCTAAATTAATGTTTATGAAAATTGGGAGAAAACATGGTTAATTGAGAATCACAAATTTAAACTAATTGATAGATATAAATAATTTCAAGTATAATCCAATTATGATATATAAAACTATCAAAATAGATAAGCAAAGAAAGATTAAAGCCTGGAATTGAAAAGTTTGGAGTCATTATCATCTTGATTTTATTCTTTCTTATTATCTATGTAGAAAATTAGAACTACTCCCAATATTAATGGCACTCTCATACAAGTGTCTTATCTCTTCTTCAAAGAAAATAAAATAAAATAATTAATTATTCGACAATCGTAAGACTCTTTTAATTATTAATTAATAATGAGTCTAGTCCATCTATTATCAAGGAGCCTAATCATATATATATATATATATATATATATATATATATATATATATATATATTTATATTCTAAACAATAATTATGAATTTATATGTAACTCAATCAAATAATAATAATAATACTTACATAGTATTCTGGCAATTCAGTTAATTTGGACAAATTACTAATTTATGTACATCTAGGAAACAAGTATTTTTACATAACAAGTACACTCGTACCTACAATAGTACCCTCTTGATTATTGTTCCAAATATTAGTTAAATAATGATTTGCAAAAAATAAAATCACATGAGAAAACATGATATTATTAAATATATTCAATGTTAAAAGATACACATTTTTTCATTTGTCAAATATGAAGAAAAAAATTATAATTATATAAATATCAAATGAGGGTGTCAAATAACAATTAAATAAAGGTTAAATAATTATAAAAAATAATAAAAATAATTAAATATATGATCTAGAAATAATTTATAAAACTAAAAAGTAAAGAAAATTAATATAAGTTTTAAAATTATCTCATAAATTAAAAATATTTTAATAATTTAAGATAGTAGGGAAAATAATATGTACACACTTCCTCGTCCCATATCCAGCTTAAAAGATAAAATAATATACATACATATATCTATATTTGTACCTAGTTAATATATAAATTTCTCATTAAAATCGAGATAAATTTATACAATACCTACGAGAAGAAAATTAGATTATACCTATGTTAGTATATGTTACGCACATAGAGTAACAACCATCAATGAACAAAAGAAGTGACTAATTACATATTTTGACAATATTCAACATCCAAAAATAAAAATAGAACTAAATGTCCAAAGAAAATTAGCAAAAGAGAATTAAGTAAAGATAAAAAGAAGACAAAAGTTAAGAGGGACAATAAGAAGATATAGAGACAAAAGAAGTAAAAATAAGGAGAAACACAGTAAACAAACACTGCCACCAAAATGAAAATATTGTTACATAAAATATAAAACATAATGTTTTGAATCAATAATAAATAATGTATATATTATCTTCCAGGACACCAATTCAATCTTTAAATATTTGAAATATTATCAATTTAGTTTTAAGAAAACAAAAAAAAAATTAATTTCTAAATAGGTAAAATAAATAAATTATATACTGATATTATAGTTTAATAATAAAATAATTTTTTTTATGGTTAACTTGATTTTAAATTGTTTTTTACTAATAAAATAATTTTATAAAACTTAAATATAAGATATTATTTTAGAACTTCAAAACTAAAATGAATAGCTTCTTCTCTCATGAACTAAAAGGATTTAAATGTATTCTATAAAATTAATATAACTTAATAAAATAAATATTTTTTTCTCTCAACCTAATAAAATGATTTAAATGCATTTGCTATGAATGATACAATCAACTTATTTAACTACATGTCATTCGTATGACTCCAACGGTCCACCACGTTGACCAAATGATCATATATCATGATATTGGGAAGTGTGCTAAAAGACGCCCAAATAGTATTTGTCTCAAATGAAACGTGAACAGCGCGGTAACTAAACGAAGGAAACTCTAATAATGACTTTCTACACAATTCAAGAGATTTGTGGAGAAAATAACATAACTAAATATTTTATTGATATTTAAATAATCTTATGATAAAAACATAATTAACTATATCATAAATATTTTATTTTTAATATAAAATAATACGTGTTTATCTCATATATTTATTAGAAAAATATAATCAAATACCTAAAAAATATTTTATTTTTAATATAAAACAATACGTGTTTAGGTCATATATATATATATATATATATATATATATATTAGAAAGATATAATCAAATACCTAAAAGATATATTTTATTATGGCAATGTTAAAAATAAAATTGAATATACAGTAAATATTTATAGAATATTTATGTTTTATTTATTAAAACCATGAATGAATTTATTTTATTTTTTATTTGTTTTAACTTTTTTATAATTTATGTCATCTTAATTTTTTCAACTTTTTTTATAAATATATGTATTAGACACTGACACGTCATTTAAGAACGTGTCCGAGCTTTGTAACTTTTAAAGATAAATCAAAATTATTATTCTTTAATAAAAGTTCAAAAACATGCATATCTTCTTAAGACTTTTTTTTCTATAAGTTTATCTAGAGGTTTGTTTTAACCGTTCTTCTTTTCTATTGTTTTTTTTTAATAATATTTTTTTCAATATTCTTTTTTAATTTTTATTTTCAATTTTATTTTATCTCCTTAACTTGTTGAGATGCGAGAGAAATTAAAATTATTTTGTTTTCTTTATGAGTGAAAGTTATTTTATTAGTATAACCATCCTATATAGATCTATGGTCATATTGGTATAAAAATAAAGTAAGAAAAGATATAAGATTAATCCATTGTATATAATGAAAACATAAGGTTATGTATTTATAGATAAGAAACATACAAAACGTATGGCTTAAGCCCATTACATCTAATATTCCCCCTCAAATTGATGCATATAAATTGTATATACAAGGTTTGTTACAAATATAATTAGTTCTAGATCACCGTAAAGATTTAATGAAACAAAAAATAAAAATACTTTGACAACCACTCAAATAATATCACCCTTTGACAATGGTGACCTGGCAGCCGTTGTTTACGTGTTGAAGGGCAAACTTGTATTATCGTATTTTAATTCAAATGAATTTTCAAGAAAAAAATGAGTGAGCTTGCAGGATGTGAAAAAAGTGAGAGTGACTGAACGAGTAGAATAGAAGTCGAAGTCATTGGAAGAGACGGAATAAGGTCAAATCAGAGCGATGTCGTCAAAGGAAGAAGATCTGAGATGTTTGTTGTGACCTTGAAATCATAAAAAGAAAACAAAGTTTTAGGATTTTTCATCTTGAAAGCTGGATTGGGGACAAAAGAGGGAAGTGAGAAGGGGCGGCACCAACCACCTCACCAGAAGACCACACATCACCGCTACCCAAAAAGACAACCACCCATCGGAGAACTGCAACCTAACGACCAACCATCGCTTTAAAGCACCGCCTGTGAAATCCCTTTTCGTCACACAATAAATCACAACAGGAAACGACGACACAAACCAAATGCAATCCTAAACCTAAATTCATTTCATCTTGACATTAAACTCCTTTCCCCCAATAAAAAAATATTTATTTTAATCCAATCACCACCTCCAATTAAAACACTATTGTTATAGTCAACTCACTGCCACGTAAGGTTGTCAAGTAATTGGCATGCCATGTGACAGTGTCAAACCATCAAAAATCTAAGTGAAAATATCTAATAATTGATCATTCAAATTAACAAGCTCAATCTTAATATCTCTAGATCCAATCTTTTCGCAAAGAAAATGATAATCAATCTTAATATATTTGGTATTTTCATGAAAGACAGGATTTGAGTTAATAAGAAGAACAACCTCATTGTCACATATTTGAGTGACCTCTTCAAATTTCAATTGTTTAAGCAATTGATTGAGCCAAATAAGCTCACAAGTAGCACTATATATTTGTGCACTAAATCTCACCACAACATTTTATTTCTTACTCTTCCAAGAAATCAAATTGAATTACATATTTATTACATTAAATTAAAAATAAGAATAAAGATGAAAACTATTCTATTATTTAATTAAAACTAAACTATTATTTAATTAAAACTAAATGTGGTTATTTCATTTTGACTTAACATTGTAAAGTTTTTTATTTTAAATAGTGAAAATGCTTATAATATTTTACTTAAATTGTCTGAATATTTAAAATATCCTATCTTCTTCTCAATATTTTAATCCATTTTTAAGAATTATCAAGCTTAATATTAAACAAAAGCAAATTCTCTGGTCAATTGATGTATTAGATGTTGCAATTGGCTTTCATACTCTTACAAGTGGCAAAGTGGACCTTGACCAAGTCTGCCAAAATTTGGCTAGTAGGGTTGATGTTCTTAACCCACTAAGCATGTCATAGTTTGGTTGGTTGACTCATCCACCAATCCATTTTTTTTTAAACTAAAAATTAACTTTTTGTATTATATTATTTGAAAAATGCAAATAGATAATAATATTGTAATTTAAATCATTAATACTTAGAAATTAAATTTTAATTATTAATTATATAATTAATGTAGTAATGTAACATGTAAAAGTAATAATTATTTTAATTTATCCAATTAGAGAAACATTAGTTAATAAATTAAAAACTTAAAGAATATTTATATGATTAAATATGGTTTTTAATATATATACATATAAAACAAATCTTAAAAATACAATATTTAAAAAAGCAAAAATTAAAAAAAATTGATAAGATAAACCAAGATTTTCAACCTATTTTACTTGCCTCTCTTTTTATAGGCCAATGGAGAGTCAAGCTAAAATGGGTTAGGCTAATCCATCTTGCTATCCCTAATCATGACGAGTTCTTCCGGTATCTCCGTAATTTTAATATTCCATGTTTAAACATAAGTAAAAGACATAATTGTCATTGGTATTAGAAAAATAGGTTAGAGAGAGGAGACGAAGATTTGAAGACGTTTTGGAGGTGGAAGGTTACGGCGATTGCGGTGATCGAAAGCAGTGGTGGAAGAACGTTGTTGCTGTTGGAGTGGCGGTCGTTGAGGTCGTTCTAGGCTGAGCGAGGGAGGAAGGCGGTGCGTTCAAGCTTTCATCGTCGTCGAGTTATATGTAATTTGATTTTTTTTGTTTTCAACATTCTTACGAATTCCCGAAGCCGTAAGCTTCTCATTAGTAAATACTAAGTTACAGACTACACAAACCGTAAAGAAGAATTTTTTTCAAACGACTTACGGATTATACAATATGTAAGTCTGAAATGAAGAATTCATGAGTTAAGGATTGTGTAATCCATAAGTAATTTGAAAATCGTAGAAGTTTACGGATTATACAATCCGTAATGGTAGAGGTGTATGAAAAAATATTGCGGATTGTAGCATCCGTAAGTGTTGATGAATTACGAATTATAGAATCCACAATGCATTTTTGGAAACACCTATAAGTTACGAGTTTTACAATGCGTAAATACTTATTTTGTTCAATGACCTACGAATAACACAATCCGTAAGTCATTTCAAAATTACGGATTATACAATTCGTGAGTCATTGGAAAAAATTCAATACTTACGGTTTGTAAAATCCATCATTTACAGGTTTTTGAAAAATGCATTACAGATTGTATAATCCATAATTCATTACTCGTATTATGGATTTCACAATCCGTAAGATTATTTTAAAATTTTTTATGTTTGTTTTGATTTGTTTGTGTGATTCTTTCAAATGATTTATTTAGTCTACGATGGAAGGAGAATTTTAGAGTAAAATTTCTAAAGAAGTAGATAAGATATCTGATATGGAAGAACCACATCAAAGTGTTGTTATGGTTAACGAACATGAATGTGGTTTACATTTTTCAACAATTGAGGTAAATGAATTTAGTTATATTGAATGTTGTTATTGGATAAATTGTGATAGTGACCTTGAAATTTTGTTAATGTTATATTTAGGTATTTCCTACTAGAGATCATTTACTTGAATGGGTTTGGAAGGTTGTTTTTCGTGTTGGATTTTTGGTTGTCATATTGCGATCTGATAAAGCAATAGGTCAACAAGGAAGGAAGACATTTATATTGTTGGATTGTGAGAGAAGTGGGAAATATAGAAATACAAGAATGATTTGGAGGTTACCATTACAGCGACAGGAAAGTGTGATTGTCCGTTTAGATTGCGGGGTAAACCCATTCCAAATGGAGAAGGTTGGGTGTTGAAGGTGATATGTGGATTACATAATCATGATCTTGTTGAGACATTAGTTGGACACCCTTATGGAGAAAAATTGAGACCTGGTGAACATGCTTAAACGTACATTGCAAAATAGCATGGGAGATTTGTGTACTTGTTGAGATGCAACCAACAACATCCTTATTCTTTAACATAATGAAATTAAAGCTTCATTTGAGACGAGTCTACATGTTGTTGGTCATACCTTCAACGTGACATTATACAAAAATTTGGTGGGTGTGGTTAGCAAGTATGCTTTGGTGCAGATAGCTGAATAAGTACTAAGAGTTAAAAATGTCGATTTTGATAGTAAGCATTGTGGTTGTGTCCTCAAATCTACCCTTGGATTGCCATGTGCTTGTGCATTAGGCTAAATATCAGTTCGGTGTCATACCACTTAACGAAGTTCATGTTATGTGGACTAGACTAAGCTTCTCAGATATATCATCATGTCAGTCATCTTGTGAGTTGTCAATTCAATAAGAATTTGATGTGATTGCTAATCGATTTAAAGAGGTTGATATCAGAGGAAAACTTGCAAAGAACAAACTTCGTGAAATTGCTTATCCTGACATGACATCCATATGTCCGCCGAGAGAGAAAGTCAAAACTAAAGGCTCACAAACTCATTAACAAAAAATGCATGAGAAGTCAACAAAGCGTAACCCATCTTATTTTGAGCATGTTGATAAAATTCATTGCATCAATGATAGATGCTCTACACTGAAGGGGTCGAGGGGTAAATCACAGTTGACACTTAGTTTGAAAGTTGTTCCAATGCTTGATTAATTACATCCGATTTGTCACCCATTTATCAAAGAAGTCATTGATGTGAAGGCAGATAGAAATTGTGGATATCGACCTATTGTTGCACTTTTGGATATGGCTGAAGAATCATGGTCATTGGTTCGAAGGGATTTTTTCAAAGAACTTTGTGCTTGGCGTGATGAATATGCTGCCATTTTAGATGGATTTGATCGAGTTGAGGAACTAAAGAAGTCATTGCTAGTTGAAGGATCGTCAACTGTAAGAATTATTTCATTAAGTTAATTATGTAAGTCATGTAGATATAGTATAATTATCATAATATGTACATCTTTTAACATGCAAGCTAGTGTCGAGAAATGGATGACGATTCCAGACAGGGTTATGCCATTGCTAGTAGATATAATGTCATATTAGTTTGCTTATCACTGAAGCAGAACATAACCATATTTCCATTAAGAAGTACACTTCCGAATGTGGTACATTTGCATCGGATAATATGTATAGGCCATGTGTATGGGTCAGATTTTGTCCAGGTATGTGTAATAATTAATTACAAATAACGCAACCAAAGTTAAATATTTGCAGGTATGTGAACATCAATGTTAAATATTTGCAGGTGATATTACGAGAGGGTTGTCCTTTACCTACAATTGACATGTTTTGGTCGAAGTATTGTTATGCAGAGGCAAGATTGTGGTCATCATATTACGTGGGTTATTTGCAAAGTTTTACAAACATGTTATGGGTGAATAAGTTGCACATTAATCTTGGAGATGATTGATTATTGTAAAACTATTATTTGAAGTTATTGAAGTTTATACAATTTTATGTTAATTTTACATAGTATTTACTTCTTGTTAAAAAAAGAACAAAATAAAATGACAGAAGAATCAATAAAAGATATGAAAATAACATGAAGTACTAATCCATATAATATCAAATACAAATAATAATATAGTATGAGGTATGTGCAATAATATAATATGAAATACAGATATCAACTGTGTCATGCCCTCCTGCCATGCACTGATCTTGAACGACATATATAGACATCCCCATCACCACAACCTCGTCGGGCTATCTGCAATCTCTCTTGAGTGCCCTCATAAGCTGTAGTGCCTTCAGTTACATCGCGACAATCAATCATTTTTTGCAAGATGCTTGCAATACGTCTAAATAAACTCTGCAAAATGAAAATAATACACATTAAACAAAGCAAACATTTACATAAAATTAAACAAAAAAACAACCAAAATGACATACTGAAGCCTAATCCTCTTCTAGCGGGGGACTTGGTCTCTGCCAGCTGGACTATGAGGACAACAATGAGATGCCACATGCAGTCGGTCATCCTCAGCATGAGGACTAATGAATGGATGGGAGATATGCATAAACCAATTCATGTACTTCTGAGCATGCATGTGACTCAAATGTTGGGGTAAGACCACTGACCAAATGATCAGCAAAATGTAAGCAGTTATAGTCAATGGTCTCAAAAACACCACCGTCATGTCGCAAAACAGCAGCTGAAATCCTCTGCTCGTACCCAAACTGTGGCAATACACGATTCGGCATATATCTCTGAATAGTCACCCCATATTGGATGAAACCCGAAATAATGATATCAACTCAAATGGCTGAACTGGTCTATGCGAATGATATGGAGTCAGACAACGTCACTATATGTCAATCGGTCTAAATGGGCCTAAACATCAATGAAGCTCGATATGACATCCCACAACATACCGAGCTGCCTGTGGCATGGCCTCATCATATATGGAATTCACAGTCTTTGTTCCCATAAACTGGAAGTGCTCGTAAATTCATGCCTATGTTATTTTAAATAAATCAAAATTAATTATTTTCAATACATAAAGATATATAACTTCTTACATACAATTAAATTAACAATAACATTTTACCTAAAGAATAGTAATGTAGCCGACCAACTATTTTGTATTACCAAGACATGCATTCCCTAACTGCCCATACATGTATGTTAGAGCAGCTGCTCCCCAAGCCCATTGTCCACACATGTCAAGTTCTCTAAATAGTGCAAGGTAGCAGACAAAAATCCAAGTCACACTCTTATTTGCAAAAATAGTGCACCCCAACACATGCAATAAGAAGGCTTTAGCAGCATACCCCATGACCGTTCAATGTAACATTACTCGTATACCTCCCTCAACCAACTCATTCTCACCTAGGGGCCACGACACTATTTCAACTCTTCATTTGCTTGAGTTTTTGAGACACCTAGTAACTCCATCAGCATCTCCTTGGCATCATTATGTTCCAAAGTTACATATGTCGGGAATTGTCCCTCAATAAGAATATGAAGAATAGACGACACATCGTCTAATGTGATTGTCATCTCTCCTACCGGCAGATGGAAGGAGTTTGTATCTCTATGCCATCTTTCAACAAAGGTTGTAATTAAGTCTTTGTCAACAACTTCATACCCAATCTTGCACAGAGGGAACAATCCAGAATTTTCTACAAAAACATACACTTGTGAACAAGGAATGCCAAATTTATTTAATTTTCTACCATGGGAGACCAACTTCAATTCTCCCCGTTCCTATACAAAACAAAAAACAATACAATTCATATTCATAATTGTTATGTACCTAATTAAATTTAAACCAACAACACATTACAAAAAATTGTAAATATTTTACCTCATCAGTCCACAGCCTAAATGTAACATGATCTGGATAACTAACCAAAATAGAAGGATCAGAAAGGCCTCTTGGGAATCCTTCCGCATCAACATTAGGAGGAACATTCCCAATAACAACTCTATCACATCTATCCCCTTGCTCACAGAGGTTGTCGGTCTCTCTCGACCTTCAGCGTGGGATGAACCTCCTCTAGTTCTCACCATAATTCTGAAATGAAGCATACATCTCCAATAAATCATTCAAATTTTGCAATCAAATAAATATTCACTAAAACAACAAAGTTTCAATCAAACAAATATACAAAATTCACACAATCAAAAAATAACAATTTCAATGAAAATCATAATTTCAACACTTGCGGATTACACAATCCGCAAATCATTCAAAAAATTGAATGACTTGCGGATTACACAATCCGTAAATCATTCGAAAAATCGAATGAATTGCGGTTTCTACAATTCATAAATCATTCAAAAAATCGAATGAATTGCGATTTCTACAATCTGCAAGTCATTCGAAAAATCGAGTTAAAAAACGGTTTCTACAATCCGCAATGCCCATTTACAGTAAAAGGGAAGGACCACCATCACCGTCCTATGTCGTCAATACACCACATCTACCACTACAACATACAATTAAACTTATAATAATACTTACCTTTCCTTCAATTGCCTGTATAGGTGCCAAATACTCCAATCTCCAATTCCCTACCTTTTGTGCGAGAAGATGGCTTCTGTTTTCTCTAAATGTGAACGGCGGAAACCCTAAACCCAAATAAGGTGTTGTTGGTAACCAAAGACGTAGGAGGTGCAATAGGTACAACAGGTGTAGGAGGAGCAGGAGCAGCGAAGGCGTAGAGGTGGGAAGGTCAGAAGGTGCAGGATTTCAATGAATGGGGATGAAGGGTAAGATTGGTTTAAATATATTTTTAAAGGGTAAAATTGTATTTTCACGAGGTGAATAAAGATCCTGTATAGGTGCAGGAAGATCCTATAGCGGTGCAGGAAGCAGTCCCTAATCATACTTGATAAAAAATAAAAATCAACCTAGCAAACCCTTTTCGATTAGTTTATTACCATCAATTGTAGAAGCTTGCTAACCACCATGGTCATTGACTCAATTTTTCAAAATCTTTTCAATTCAGAATCGATTCATTATCATCACTTAAAATAGTTCAAAAGAAATAATTAATAACCATTTGTTATCTTGCTTTATTATTAACTTAAATTAAATAAAAACTAAAAAAAAAAATGGTATGTTGTCTACGCATATCCCTTCATAACTTCAAATAATTATCTTATGCATGATTTGGAATGACCATTCTTTGTTTTATCGTTATCTTTCTTAAGATATCGATTTTATGGTATATGTGAATGACATTATATAATAAATAGTGATAAAGAGATTATTGTAAAACTAAAAATTATTTTGCTCAAAAGTATTTCAAACTAAAGATTTAAGACACCTTTAAGATATTTCTTTGATATCAAAGTGGAACAATCCAAAAATGATTTACTCATATCTCAAAAAGAATATACTCTTAACATTTTAGAAGCAATAATAATAAATGTTAAGTCAGGAGACACACTAATGGATATAAGTGTCAAACTTGTATTCTGACTAAGGAAAACCTTATTTCAATCCTAGGACACGTTGAGGTTAGTTTAAGCTGAATTACCTCATTGTTACCTGTCTTGACAACACCTTTGAAGTGAGCATAATAAGTTAATTTTTAAACTTTCTTTATCAAGATCATTGGAAAGCTTGTGCCTAACCGAGAAAAACCTTATTTCAATAAGATACCAAAGGTTATTCAGAAAGGTAAATTACCTCGTTGTGACCAATACTGACATCGTTTTTGCAGTGAGCAAAGTTAATTTTTAAACTCTCACTGTCATTATCACTAGGATGCAGTCGTACATATCCTAAAATATATTAAAAGGCTCCAGAAATGGAAAATACGCGTGCTTGCTACTAAACCCACTGAGCAAATATAAATACAAATCTCTACACTAAAATATAGCTAAGAACGAAGAGCCGAAAAAAAACATAGGTTATTCATTTACATGTAACACGGGGCAAGATCATGGATTGGATCTATCACCTCCAATTCTTCACTACCGTACAATTTTTCTGGCTCCTCAAAGAATAGCCATTTTTTTTAAACTGAGAATACTTCGGGAATGTTTGCTTCTTAGGCTTCTTTAATTCTAGTTTTTTTTTATACCTCCGACCTCTAAATATTTCGCGACCATTCAACCACTTGGAATAATTTTTCCCAGTCTTACACTCAAGGAAATCTGCAAGTTCATCATAATCGGATAACTTTTTGGGGTCTTCTAATATGCTATTAAGAAACATTTCCCCATTGCATGCTTTCTCTGTTCCATCCTTGTCGTTACAGGAGGTGAAGGAATCCGTTCTGAAAAATACAGGATGGTTCAGAAAAAACACAAAAGAGGAATAGTATTAAAAATGAAACCAATCAATTGGAGGACAACTTGTTTACGCAAAAACATGTCTACTTCACCACAAAATTTGAGAAAATACAAGATATTTGCCACTAAATTTCAGTGGAGCTTATAAATCAATTGCATAATCATCATTTTTTGGGGGTCAGAGAAAAAGTTTTAAGGGAAGCTAAGGAGGGAAGGTAGCCTTTGTTCTTGGGAGACAATGGTACTTCCAAATAGTATAAGCAAAATATGAAGGATCCATAGCCCAAAGCGAGCCCAAGACATTCCACTAGAGCTAGCTCTCATCGCTTGATTGCATAATGTTTGTTACTACATTTGGGAGGGAAAAAATGCATGAATAAAATAACACAACAATAATTCAAGCAATCTAAATATCACAAGTGGAACCACTGTTAAATTAAACTAAATGGAATCCCTCAAACTCAGTGTACCATTGATACACTAAACTAAATGAAGTCCCTCAAGATCTAAATATGCCCCAAAATTGCAAGATAAGAGAATAGGCAGTATAATTTAATCAAATAAAGGGTAGTCCTTCAAGCTTCCAGAGAGGCCATAACTAGGACAGAAGACAACTGCTCCTTAACAACTAACCGCGGAATTAGAAGGTCTCTAACTATGTACCCAACAGCGTGGTGTTTTCATGGGCTTAACAATGAATTGAACTTATGATGGCTATTCAAGCGCCCGTTAAGCAAGCCTCAAATTACGTGCTTGAATAGAGAAATTGAGCATCTAAAACTGAAAAAGCAACACCAGGTAAAGCCTAAAAAAATATAGATATATGTACCTCAAATAACATGATTGAATTCTACGAAACTCTGCTACAACTTTATAGACAGATTGCTTATCTCTTGCACCCTGCAAAATTTATCGACCATTTAGAATGTAATATAAACTAAATTCAAGTTCATGAGAACTGAAGACACAATTCACCTTTCCACTCTCATATGAAATTTTGGACAAACAAGGTCGCAATGACAGACCCCTCAATGATCCCAAAGCAAGTAAATCTCCCTCCTCAAAAACAAACAGATACATCGATGCCATAAGTACAGATATACACCCCTTTGCTAGCAATTCAAGTCCATTTTTAAAACTTAAAGATAGCAAGCCAGTAAAGTGCACGAGCAATGACATGGAGACTTTGTAATTTGATTTCTGACTTTTCATCTCATCATACAACAAAGTTTGAATTGGTAAACAGATCTTAAACTGTTGAAAATGGTCAATGATGCTGATCAAGAAATCATATTTCTCACGCACAATGGCACTTTTCATGGTCTTCAAACAATCTGAATCACCACTATTACTTAGATACTTCATTGCCTGTAGCAATGAAGCACTCATCAGCTTCAATATGGATGCAAGAAGACATATATCTTGTGCACTAGTGTTTTCCTGTATATTGTATACAGCATCTCCAACTGCATCTTGAGAGAAAGCTTGATGGATTATGCAATTTAAGATAGAGGTAATCACTTCCCTTAATGAATCATCATATAGGTATTGTCTCTCTTTCATAAATGAAATGTACTCGGTCAAAAGATGGGCTTTTGTTTTGGAGAACAATTTGCATTGATTGGAATTCCATGAATCATCTGATTTTGATAAGACTTTTTTTAATCTGTTCCTGGTGCCTTGCTGGATATAAGATTCAAATTTTAGCTGACCTCTGTGAAGAAGGTGAGAATTGTTGGAACATTTCAAGTCAACACGAAAGCCGTCTATTTGCAAACTGGACACATGTGTAGAGTACAAGATAACAGATTTTTGAAGTGCTGTTAGGTGGAAATTGGCTAAAATTTCTGAAGATATGTCAGAACCAATGACTTCAGAAACCATTGAAACTATGTGTGCCTGGAACATCTTTGGTGCAGAGAGCACAACAGGGTCATGCAGCAACACAATGGACGGCGCAATGCTAAGTTCAGGAAATCTGAAATCCTTATCACAATGTAAAAATAATCTAACTGTGAAATCCTCAACTGCTTTCTCATCAGAAATTGTTGACAGGATGAAATGAGAAGATAACACCTCCAGGACAATGGCAATATCACCTTGGATGGAAGATACTGAATCAGCAATCATAAGATACCTTCTCAATGGTTGGTGTCTTAAAAGTTCATCTGCAAATACCTGAGATAACATGTGCAAGTTTAGATTAATAGAACTCCAGTAAGAATCCTATACAAAATTCAATGTGGCAGATGTTTAAAATGCACAAAACTAGTAAGACTGTTGCCTGGTGGCCTGAAAGTTACAAGTTCAAATTGTGGAACAATCTCCCTGACCACAATAGGTGGGAGCCTAAAGCACTGGAGAAAACCCTTTTGTAACAATCATTAATCATTTAATACCACCATCACATAGACATTTGGTCCCATCCTTACTGAAACTAAAAACTCATTAGCTGATGAAACAAAGACTAATTTTTCCATTTACTGATTTCTCTCCATTTTATGTTATTTCCAGAAACCGGATAATTTTACCATCAAATTAAAAGCAGAATCCCATTTCCACAGTACAGCTGTCCATGGATGTTACACGTAGGCAGCAGATTGGAAACGAGGGGACAAAAATAATGGTGTATATTGGAATCTGAAGTGGAAAACACATCCATACAAGAAATGAGAAGAATCGAAACAATTGCATTACATGAGAGAACACGAAACAAAGTTTTCTTGGGTTCCAAGCTGACTTGGTCATATCAGAGGCAGAATAATAATGATTATAGTGACACTCGAATCAACTAGAAATTAGTCAGATAAAAACGGAAAAGGAAAATCTCACGAGAAACCAAAAAAGGAATCTTTACTTTAAAGCAGCTTCAGAAAAAAAAAATGTTTACCACACAGTCCAACTGCATTGTTAAATCCACACAGAGAACAAATAAAACTTTACTTTAAGCAACTTCTGAAAAAAAAGTTTATCACGCAGTCTAACAGCATGTTTGATCCACTTAATATTCTATACCAAGGCTCTGTTTGGATAAAATAAAAATGAATCTACCATCTCCTCTATGTTAAAAAACTAAAATCAACAACCTTTTATAGACAGCTTCCTCAGCTAAAATCTCCAAAAGCTTAAGTGAATAAGTCAAATTTCATTACTAAAGAATTACGATTCATTTTAACTTCTTCTTTTTTTTCTTTCATACATTAAGTACTTGAGAAGAAGTATTTCCAAACAGGTTCTAAATCTACAAGAAAATGATAACAGAATTCTAGATTTAAAAACTATTTAGACAAAAGTTTTAAAACAAAAGCTACATCTAATTAGGAACCAAATCCAGAATCATCTAATTAAAACAAAACATACCTCAAGCAGCGCGCGCAGAAACGGAAGACAGGTATCATCGAGGTCCAAGTCGACGTCGGAGAGGAAGTTACGAAAGCGCACGCCGCGACGTTCGGTGACATCGAGAGAGAGGAAGGATTTAAGGATGCGAAGAAGGGAGCGGCACTTGAGAAGGAGGAACTTCTGGTCGAAGTGCGGGAGCGTCAGGAGAAGAAGACAGCAGCGCAAAATGAGAGAAAGGTCTTTAACAATTGGCCACAGCCGCGAATGCGGAGGCGGAAGGGGCCGAGGGTGAAGGTCATGGCGGTGGCGCAAAGGAAGATCGGAGAAGAATCGGTGGAAGGTGGAGTGGAGTTGGCCGAAGAGGGTTTCGCAGACGCCGCGATGATCTTTGCCTTGGAGAATTGGATCTTGAACGGTGGCGTTGGAGAGTGATTGGTACAGTTCAAAATAGTTTGCGTCGGCCATAGGGTTCCATAGAATCGTATCTGTCTGTGACTGAAGGCGGGAAAGGGAAGATGCAACACCAGCCAACACAAGCTTTTTGAATTCCACAGTAAAGATTTGATGAACTTTTTTTTAATACTTTATTTCTAATTCTTCTTTACACTTCTTTCTAAAGTTATTTTTTATTATTAAATTTAATATTAATAACAACTTTTTACTCTTAAGTTCAAAAAATTAATTAAAGTCGCGTATTTTTTTAACTCGAAAACTAATTCATTAACTAAAATTAAGTTTGATAAAAATACATAGAAAAAAATAGGGAATTCACATTTGGGTAAAGGAAAAAAAATTACACTCAAAATCCTTTCTAAAAGAGTTTTAAATTTTAGCAAGGTGACACATCTTTTATTTTATTCTATGTAAAGCTCTTAATGTAGTGTTATCTTTTAATTAATTCTCTTAATACTTTTGTATGATCTTTTAGTTTTATCACTAATTATGATTTGTTTAATAACAAAATTAAAAATTACATGGTCTTTGTGGTGGGTCTCTCAAAAATTCAAAGAGATTATGATTCTATCTTTGTGGTAGTAGACAATTTTAGCAAGATAATCTATTTCATACCATGTTAGATAAATGATGCTAACTACATCTTTAGACTATTGATATGGAATTCCTCATGGTGGAGGTGTAAAGCTAGAAGCTAGGAGTGTAACTTCAAGGGAGGAATGACTTAGGTTGTAGTATCGTTCCACTCAAATAAGGAAGGAAAGGTTCTTGGATGAATTATTGGACAAGTTTTGATTGAATTATTGGATGAACGTGATCTTTTATGTTTTACAGAAATCTTGGAAATGAAAACAATTAAAGAAAATGCAAGAAATAAAGATAATGCTAGGAATTAGAATAACACTTTGCCTCACCCAAATTTATGAGATAATTAAGATGGTGATTATTCACTTGTGAGCTAACCCACAAGATAAGAATAAATGCTAGGAATTGGGAAAAACCTTGAGTTATTCAACTCTATAAGATAAGTAAGATGGTGAATCGTCACTTGTGACCTAGCTCACAAGATAAGAAACTCCAAAAGAGAAAACTTTGCACTTTCCTTTCTCGATGATCCCAGATACGCTAAGAGATAAGCTAAAAAGCACCGCTCTAGAATAAGCAAAGAAGAAACATCACTTGAGATATTACACACTCAAGATTTTAAAGATTTCTATTCATTTCCAAGTCTACCAAAATGAGTATGATAGGTCTCTTTATATAGAGTTCACGGTGGGAAGGGAATAGACAAACCCATTCCTTTCGTTAACTAATGTCCAAACAAAGCCTAGAAAAATAAAAGGAAAAAGACATTTATTTTAATTTTTTGTATCACAAACTATTTTTCAGAGAAGTTGTTAGATTACATGGTTTACCCAAAACTACACTGTCTGATAGGGATGTCAAGTTTTTAAGTCATTTTTGAAAAACTTTTTAAGAAAGACTTGGAACTAAACTTTTGTTTTCCACCATATGCCATTCTCAAACTGATGGGCATAGTGAGGTGGTAAACAGGGGTTGCTAACTATGAAGAAGAATTTGATCTACGGATAGATCTTTTTCAATAGGTAAGGTCTGATGGAAGACCATCTAGAAGACCTTATATTGGGCCTCTGATATGGGTTATGGCTAAGAGACTAGAATAGGAAGAAAGAACATAAAAGACTATTCTTTTATACCGGTTGAATTATTAGACCTTCCTTCTTCTTAGCCTAGTAAAAATGTAAATAGGAGTAGAATTCTTTTGTCTAGGATTAGTAATTTCCTTTTGTAAAAAGTAGAAGCATAAGTAGGTTACATCTGGACCTAATTAGGGTTGACTTGGAGGTTAAAATCCTAATTTGCAAGTCAACATTTAATCCTCCTCATTAAGGAAGTCAAAACCCTATTTAAGGCCACCAAGGTCAACACATAGCTAACCACATGCCCACACGACCATGCATAAAGTTAGGAGACATAGTGCTTATAAACACTTAGAAAAACCTTGAAATGCTTGATGTGGGACTCCCTCTCCCTAGGCACCGAATTAGATTAAGTGCAACTGTACTTTGCTTCATTTTAATCCCACATTTATAAAGCTATAAATAAAACCCATTACCCCCTCTTGTAAACTACTTTGAAATAAACTTGAATCAATTATATTATTTTGTTTCTCTTCTTGTTATTTGAAGCCACTAAAAATGGAAATATTCTCTTAAGCTCACCATCAATGATCCTTCCTTGGAAGTGAGGACCTTTAGTGTCGAATCTCTCACTTGAAACTTGGGAAACCTTTTTCTCAAATCTTCTAAGTTCTTCCATTGCATGGAGAGCCCTGGAGTGCTTTCCATCAAACATTAGTCTCACTCAAGCACTAAATAAATGAAATTTTCTACTTCTATCTTAGAAGGTAACCCTAACATTTTTTTCTGGAAACACGTATATACATCTCTACATTATCGATATATTTCTTATCTAGCTCTCACAATCGACCTCTATCTAAAAAATTATCACAAAACAACTGACTCTAACTTCCAACTTACTCCACATTCATTGTGCAAATATTCATTCCATATCTTTCTGATTTGAAGATACCACCTTATATTTATCACGAACTAAAGAAAAGCAATTGACATGGAGTCAATTCATCTTGAAGATGATATCTAGATCCTTTAAAAGTAACCATCTCATATTCACTTAGAATTTGTGTCCATCAACAACAACAAAACACTTATAGTATATAAAAATGCTATACCAAAACAATTGTTAGTGTAAAACTATTGACCTAAAAGACAAAAAAGCTACAAACAAACACTTAATACTATGTGTCTCCTTCATTTGTGTCAAGAGTTTTTCACTATGACAAAGGTTTGTTTAGTATAGTGGGGTAAGGTTCTGGCTAGGAAAGACTTGGTACTTAAGTCATCCAAGTGACGCACCTCTCTTTCTAGGAATCCCCCTTTTATACTTAGCTTATTCTTTTTTTGTGTGAAAACCTTTTATACAAAGCTTAAATATGTCTCATCATTCTAGTGGCAATGAGTCCAGTGGCATATTTGACTTAAAAATGATTTTGAATGAAATTCAATCTTTAAGAATAAACACTAAACTTCAATTTGCCCTAGTTGAGAAGGAACTCAAGACCTTGAGAAAGAAGGAAGAAAATTCAAAAACAAGTACTTCTAGGAGGACTCAATTAAGGGATGAAAGGTTTGAGAGAGAAACCTTTAGGTTAGCTGATTTTTACCAATGTGACACTGACAACAAGCAAAGAAAAGAGAGACTGTGAGAGAGACCCGGGTAGAATTTCCCCATTTCTATGGCAAAGAAGATGTTGAAACATTTTTAGATTAGGAGATGAAAGCGGAACAATTATTTGAGTGTCACCTAGTGAGCGAAGAAAGAAAAGTTCCCTTAGCCACCCTGAGTTTCTAAAGCCATGCCATGCATTGGTGGTTTGCCTTAGTGAGAGGAAGACATCTCCATCAAGAGCCTCTCATATTATATATGAATGACCTTAGGAGTGCATTGAGACGTAGGCATATACCCTCCTATTACCATAGAGAACTGATGGATAAACTTCATAGGTTGAGTCAAAAAAATATGAGTACAGAAGAATACAGACAAAAGATGGAGTTGTGCATGATGAGAGCTGGTATTAGAGGGGAGGAGATTGTCACCATTGCTAGGTTTATGAGAAGATTAAGTCTTGAGATAAGGGACAGAGTAGAACTTCTTCCATATCAAGATTTTCAGGATCTGGTCCAAATTTGCACTAAAATTTAGCAACAAATTTTCAGAAGATGATCAAGAAGAAGTTCTTATTCTGATTCATATCCGAGGGAGGGAAAAACCATCAAAGAAAGACCAAAAGACAGCCCTCCCCAAGCCTAGCAAAAGATAAATTCCAAAAGAAAGATGAGCATGTTGCATCCACTCGCACTAGTGACATTAAGTGTTTTAAGTGTCAAGTTTGAGGTCAAGTCAAGTGTTGTATGGCTAAAAATATAATAACATATGTCTTGAATATTAATGAGTTTTCCAGGGTATCACAATGTACTTCTACAAAGGAAATGTAGGACATCCTAGAAGTGACTCGTGAAAGAACAAATTATGTGAAACGTGTCAGGAAAGATGCACTTATCCAGGAATATGAGTTGTTTAGGATGCAAGAGGGAGAGACAATTGCAGATATGTAGTAAAGGTTCACTCACATAGCGAATCATTTTATAGACCTTGGAAAAGTGTTTAACAAGGAAGAACTCAATATAAAGATCTTGAAATGCTTCGATAGAAGGTGACAACCAAAGGTTACTGTCATATCAGAAACCAAAGACCTCACAACCTTGACCACTGGAGATTATTTCGCAAGTTGAGAGAGCATGAATTGAAAATGAATTGGTTAAAGGAGCAAGAGGATAGAGAAATAAAAGCTAGAGGATTAGCACTCACTATTGTTGCTTAAAATGAAGAAAATAGCAAAGATTTTTCCAGTGGCTACAGTGATGTCGAGACCCTAAATATGTTAACTAGGAAGTTCATCAAGTTTCTAAAGAGGAAACGAAAAGAGAGGAACCAACAAACCAAAAGGTATAGTAAAAAAATCTGATTTTGGTTCTTCTAATTTCACTTCTTTTGGTTATGGCAAGCAGGGCATATATTAAGGTGAATTGTCCAAATCTCTCACACAAAGAGAAAGGCCTACAAAAGAAGAACAACAATAGTGGAAAGGCCAAACGAGCTTACATAGTTTGGGAGGATAATACAACATCATCCAGCACACTAAAGGAGGATGAGTAAGCTAACCTCGATTTAATGGCTAGACATGATTTTGTAGTAAGTAGTTTAATTCAACACCCCTCTCCTGAACTCAACCAAAACACTTTTCATGGTTGAATATCAAATTAAGGATGTTATTAAGTATAATAAATGATTAATTGCTTGAATATATCAGGAAATTTAACACTTTGAAATTTTTAAATATAATAATATTATTTCTATCATAATTTTTTCTTTAAAGTAGAATATAAATTTGTGTAAAAACTCTTGGCCTCTCGACCTTTGTATAGCATCTCAACACAAGATGTCGACTAACTACCCCTCGGCCTTGGTATAACATATCAGCACAAAATCTCAGATACCTACCTCTCGGTCTCGATATAGTATCTCGACATAGGATTTTGGCTAGTTACCTCTCAGCCTTGGTATAACATCTCGACACAAGATCTCGACTAACTACCTCTCAACCTCCGTATAGTATTTAGGAATAGGATCTCAATTAGCTACCTCTCAGCCTCTCGGCCTTCGTATAGCATCTTGGCATAGGATCTCGACTAGCTACCCTCAATCTCGGTATAACATCTTGACAATGGATCTCGGCTGGCTACCTCTCGGCCTCAGTACAATACATTATGTAATTTAACATTAAATTTATTAATTTTAGGTTAACTTATCTTTTACCATGTAACCTTATCTTTACTCACTAAATTTAACAAACAAAATATAATTATATTCCAACTAAAAAGTTATATTAAATAGTCAAGATATTAGAAATGTTATGCTATTAAATTTGGTAAAGAGCCAAACATAATTATTTAAGCCAATATGACAATGAAATAGTATCCTTGCAGATTTAGATTAGTTAAGTTAAAGTTTTTTTTTTCTATGAAAAATGCGAAGTTATAAATCATTTGAGCTTATCTATTTAAAAGATAAAAATATTCATACATTTAATGCTATAGATAAGATTCAAGTGGATCACATTCCTCATCATATATTATTGCCACATAAGATTTTACTACACTACCTATCTTTTCATAATTGTGCAAAACAGGACTACAATTAAATTACATAAGTCATAAATCTTCTCGACCTTTTCACACGTGAATAGTATGTGACTAATAGTTTTTTTTTAGTTATGACATAAAACACACATACTATTAATCCCCATTATATCTACTTTTACAAGATTTTCAACAGTTGGAATCTTATCCAACATAACCCTTCAAACATAAAACTGTGTTGAGGGTAGTGTCTTTGTTGTCCATAGTTTATAAAATAGTTATTCATCATTTCCCATTATATCAATCCTAATACTTCTATAAGCATTTCGCACATTGAAAACCATATTCCCATCTCTTAACCAAACTCATTTATCCTCTAAGTCCTTTTTGACCCTCATTGTCTTCAATTCTTGATAAAAATTCTAAATTATTGGTAATTTCCATTCAAACCAAGTTCTCCTCCAGCTGAGTTTCCATTCTCATATGTTTTCTCTCCATGCCCCCCTAGTGTCCTTCATACAAGAATTGGTGTACATTCTAGGATACTTATCTTCTAGAGTACACTGACCAACCACTTATTCTCCTATAACAGTATCTTTTTCCTTTACCCAATATCCCATTTTGTATTGTCATTGGACCATGTTCCTTCTAGGCCAACCCCACACACACTCCTAAGGTCCTTCCACCATCTAGATTCTTTTTATGACTCTATACCTCCATCCAAACCTCTCCAAGATCTGTATTTTTTATTCTAATATTCTTTTCCATAAAACCTCTTTATATGTTCCTAACCGCCACTTCCATTTTCCAAGTAATGCCTTATTAAAGTTATTTAGCTCTAAAACTCCCACGCCACCTTCTCATTAGACTTACATATGATGCCCATTTAACCCAAGTTTTCTTTTTATGTTCATGGCCCTACCCCCACAAGATTATCTTTGTATTTGAATAATATTTTCCCATACTCCCTTTAGCATATTAAAAATTGATAATAAAAATAATAATAATGTTGAAAGGATAGATTTAATTAGACACATCCTACCTGTTAGAGAAATAATTTTCCCTTTGCACTTTGTCAATCTTTTCCTAATCTTTAGTGTCATCCCTTCCCAAAAATCTTTCATTCTATGGTTACCTCCTATTTAAAGCCCAAAATATGAAAATTGGATCGACATACAGCCACAGTTCAATACTTCAGCATACCGAAGAAGTTGAATCCTTCCTTCTCCTATTCCAACTATTCTACTTTTATTAAATCAATTTTAAGTCCTTAAACCAGTTGAAAGCACTTCAAAATACTCTTAAGTGTAATAATATTTTGAGTTGTGACCCTAGGAACAAACATAGTATTATCCATAAATTGTAACATATAAATTTTCGTCTTCCTACTTCCCACCTTCACTCCCTCTAAAAAAGCTGGGTATTCACTTGTCTAACGACATAATATACTACTCCCTTACTATATTAATCCAATTTAATATATATATATATATATATATATATATATATATATATATATATATATATATATATATATATATATATATATATATATATTATATATATATATA
>Ga0099825_1001378_pt1 | contig 30856 bp, 15 predicted proteins | sample SiratroredBW_FD_76838 | JGI IMG/M metagenome (GOLD analysis project Ga0099825, IMG submission 76838) | Root nodule microbial communities of legume samples collected from California, USA - Siratro red BW | ecosystem: Host-associated > Plants > Roots > Nodule | place: USA: California | collected...
TATATATATATATATATATATATATATATATATATATATATATATATCCTTATTTACTTACATTGAATCAATTCAATCAATATCTTTTTTCCTATCATATAGCTTGCTCTTTTGAAGTTGGTACGAGCTCCTAATCTTGGGAACTTTGCTTCCGCATCTTATTCTTTGCTGCCTTATATGTGCTTCTTTTTTAGGGTTGCTTGAAGTGCACCCATTTTTATTTTTTTGGGTTGCCTTGCCTAAAGTGTTCCCAATAAAGGCTATCCTATATCTCTGCAAACCAGTCTTGTAATGGTGATTCCTTTGAAATGGTCCGGATTGAAACGGCTCAGAGAAGCCACAAGCACAAATTAATGAGGAGTGTTAAGATAGTCTGATATTGCGACTTCCTGCATCATACAAAAATTGATGGAGGTTAAGCAGTTGTCCATTCGGTGTACTGTATATACACTATCTATCGACTCAGTCATTGAATAAAAGTGAAAACTCTCCAATCTATTTTTCTACAGTACGTGGATAGAGGATATTATGTTCCGCAAGTCATCAATTTCCTTAGATGATGATCCATGCAAGCTTGCATTGAAATACTTCCACTTATAATAAGGACATAGATTTGAGAAATGATCATTGAAATTTATTTATGCACCAAGAGATGACATTTGCTTGGACTATCCTATAAATTACAAAACTTGTAATGCATGGTTGATTGTTAAATATGTGGCATTGCAATAAAACAGTATCTCTTTGTTACTCATTTTAATTTTTTATCGGACTCTTGTTCACAGATCAAAGCATTACTTGGTGATTATGACGCCATCCATGTTCGTCGTGGGGATAAAATAAAGACCAGGAAAGATAGATTTGGTGTAGCGAGGAGCCTGCATCCTCACCTTGATAGAGACACCCGGCCTGAGTTTATTATTTGTAGGATAGCGAAGTGGGTCCCACCTGGAAGAACGTTGTTCATTGCTTCAAATGAAAGGACTCCAGGGTTTTTTTCACCACTTTCTGCCAGGTAACCGTTCTCATGATCACACTTTGGGGTAAAAGGGGGAAGGGGATTCCTATGCTATAATTTCCTTTGCTTCAGAAATCGTACATGATACATTAACAGTAATTAAAATATTTATGTTTAATGCTATATGAAGCTGACCCTCGTTATTTAATAGTCATGGAAACAATTACTTGAGTTTGTCATTTATTTTCTGCAGGAAAGTTGTGTTGTTTTTAAATTAATGTCCAGATTGATTTAAAAGAAATTGCAATAATTATCAAATACAACTTTATACTCTTTATGACTCAATTGCAGGTATAGATTGGCATATTCGTCAAACTATAGCCATATATTGGACCCGGTAATTGAGAACAATTATCAATTATTCATGATCGAGAGGCTTATAATGATGGGTGCCAAAACGTTCATTAGGACGTTCAAGGAGGATGAAACAGATCATAGCCTCACTGATGACCCGAAAAAGAACACTAAACTTTGGCAGATACCTGTTTATAATGCGGATGAAACATGCTGACGACTAGAGCTGACTATGCAATCCACCACGGAAATTAAAAATTACTCGCAGCCCCAAAATCTTTAGGAAGAAATTCTTGCAATGGAAGAAATGATAGGTGGTGATTAGTTTTTGTTGTAAATTATGATGTTAGCTACGTTAAAAATTCCATTAATTAATTCATTAAATGTATGTACTTGTCTCATAGTAAAGTTGAAGTGATCACTATATTTTTGTCTTAATTAACATTTTAATCCTTCATAATAATACACATTTTGTTGAGTTACTAAGAAATATCTTGGACTGTTATAAAAAATCCACATACTTGAGTATGAAATCTTGTAAAATTTTTATTATTATATAATTTGGAAAGATTTTGTGTATTTAGTTGAGAGATGTGTTATGTACTTGTTGTTAAACTCTGGGAGTTTAGTGAATAATTGGAAAGAATTTTGTGTACAAGAGGTTGTAGTAAGAATATTTGCATAATTACATTCAAGAATTAGGTTGAATTTATATTTTGGGTGAATCAGTATAAATTGTATTACTTGCATATAGCTTCTTTTAACCCTATGTCAAAACGTTATAAGTTGTGAACACGTTTTTAAATTCTTTTGACAACCTTGTTCGAGCGTTTAATTGTACACGTTTCAGAATTATTTAAATATCCTCTCTAGAGTTAATCTCTCTTTAACAGGTTTCTCTTGGATATATCTAATCTCCCCACTAGATAACCACTCAGTACAAAATACCTCTCCAGGCAAAGTACATAGTTTGCCTATGCTATACAAAAGGAAAGTTGCTTTGATTACAAGTTCACTCTGAAAATAAAGGATATGGTTGGTGTTTGGTTGGAAGGTGATAATGGGGTCTTTGTTTGGTTAAGAGTGAGATTTTGAAAGGATGAATAAGGTTTTGTTTTTGGTGGTGGTACGAGTATTCGAAGTTGTAACGGTGGTAATGACTTGTTGAAGACTTGCTATAACTTATTTTGCCAAACTAGCTAAAAATGTTATTCAAGTCATCTTCCCGTTTTAGCGAACATCATATTCGTAGTCATTGACCAAGGATTGCACCATGTTAAGAGCGACGTCAGTTGGATGTGACAACGATGGTAGTTGATGGTGAAAGAGCATCAGCACTACATGAGTCTGGCCATACTGCAACAAAAGATGTTTAAGAGTCTGCAAGACCTTTTAGCTTAGGCTTGTGCTTGCTTTAGTTTAAGTTTCAATTTCTACTTTAGCTTTGACATTGAAGGAAAAGGAAAATGACCTCTTTAGCAGTGTCTGATTTTATAAGGAGTGGGAGTGCATTAAAGTGAGGACAGTTGTTCCATATCATTTTTTCACATGAAAGGTAAGAACAGTACAGTATGTATAAGAAAAACTCACTATGCTACTGCTACTTTACTACCGATCAAGAATACTCTAGTAGCTCTAAAAGAAGATTATAGATATTAGAATTACGTTTAATTTAAATATATTATTATTTTGATTCCAAAATTATTGGTCTGAGATCTAATATCGATGACTGTTCTTTTAACCTTCTAGCAAGCAAGCTCTCTTAATGAGCTCGAGGCATCTCGAGTTTCATGGAAATAACATATTGGTGGGGCATCTACGAGCTTGTGGAATCGACTTAAAGGTAGATAAAAAGGAACATAATCTTTTATAAGATTGTTCTTGACAAAAGCAAGAAAAGATGCCATCGTGTCATAAAATACTCAATTATACCAGAAACTTGTGCTATTGTCCACGTAACATATTAGCATAGAGATTTGTCTCAAATATTAAGGACCCATCGTACATTTGTCGTGGAGTACTAATAACAAATTATGGATATTCATTATTTTTATTAATAGTTATAATATCTTTTTATCATATCATAATATTTATAAAATTAATATTTTCTTGTTTCTAGATTTCATTTAGTATTGTTGGGTGTCTATATTCGTTTTTCTGTAAAATATAGCTAATGCAAGGTAAAAGTTTACGGAATAACCGATTTTCTTCCTTCATATAACGATCAACAGAAAACAAAGACGAAATTACACAATAGTCTATTGGGTCCATACTAATGTGAAGTAGTGGAAGAGTTTATTCGTAATACAGTGCATGGAAATGATATATAGATTTCAAGGGCACTTAGGCTTATTCCCGTGAGTCTTGAGGCGTGCATAACAAGGACAAAGGTCCTTATGGCCATAGGTACCAGGGGGCACACAGTGGCATTTGTGGCAACATGCCTTGCATGCTCTTTTGCATCTCTTCCTTTTCGATGCTTTGCTGCATCTTCTTGAACATTCATACTTGCAATCTACCACAATCCACCAAAACAAATGCTTTAATATATAATTAATTACATCATCTATGCAATTTCAGATTGAAGATAAAATATGGGAAAATGCAAACAATTTGTGGCACAAGATGAGAAATTGAGTTTTGTATTTTGAATACGTAAGTTCTTTTTTACCATGACATTAAACCATTCCAAAATTTTCATTCCTCCAAATAAAAAGAAAAATAAATTAAAAGCATTGTATCTATATATCCTTAAAGATGTATTACTTACTGATTTTGTGCAGCTTGATATCATTGCTATTCAGACTCACATTCTTACTTCCTCCATTTGTCTGTAACCAAAACACAATGTTCATGTTTTTCTTTACATAGTAAATAGTATGCATAATTTACAAAATGAAGAAAAGCAACTAATGCAATATATAAACTCATTTAGGAGCACACATGCATGCATTAACGAATCAAAGATATGATATTAACATTAACAATGGCATGCATGAAAGTAGAAAATTCTCGATGACTCACATTTTCAAGAAAACTGGCAACTCCAGTGCTGATGGATGAAGCTTCTGCAAAAGCCTAAGAATGGGAAATTACACACACCAAAGCACAAATTTTTTGTCAGATACTTGACACTTTGAATTGAGATTTTATACAAACTGTGTGTACCTGTAGTAGTAGAAGAATGGCAAGAACAAAGACTCTGTACTCCATGTTTTGGTGGGTTGATGAAGTGAAGAAGAGGTTAATTTATATACACACTGTTTAGTTAATTTTTTGCTTTATCTCTTAAAACACTTTACAACCAATAGATAAAGGCAAAATCACAGGATTGAGATGATGTGAATAGCACTATAAAATGAGGTGAGCTTGTTTTCACGCTATTTTGGAAGCTTCCTTCACTTTTCGTTTTATTGCTTATGTTCTAGTGAGGGCACAGCTGTATGATGCTTTAGCTGCATGTGGGATCACGAGAGTGACTCAGCGAGATTGGTCCACTTTCTGACCAAAATTTTATCTGTTATCCTTATTCTGAATAACAACAGTAGCTAACTATTCAACTCAACAGTGAGATATGAACAAAAGTATTTGGATTTTCTGCTGAGTTTTTGTTGCTGCTGTGATTTCAAAATATATTGATTTTGATGTTAAAATATATTGATTTTTTTTAACATATCAAAATCAGTCTATTTTAAAGATATAGCAGAAAGACATCACCAAAAATCTAGCAGAAAATTTGGATTCCTCACACTAAGTACTAGAAAAAAAGACATGAATTGATATTTTTAGCAGATCGCACAGAACCAAACAAAATTTACTAAGATAGCATACAGGTACTCAAGAATTTGAATTGTTGTTATCTTTAGAAATTGGTTTTAGGGACACACAATTAATATGCTTGATTATCCCCTTTAAAAGGAAAGAGAATTGGAAGGAAAGTTATATTATTTAAATTAAATAACTAATTAAATAAACAATTGATATGCAAAAATTTATTATAACATTAAGTTATTTATATAAGCTATGGAATAATATATACATGAAAATTAATAATTTATTAAATTAATTAATATCATTAAAATGAAATCGAATTTAAAATAAGAGTTTATTAATTTAAATTGTTAATATTTTACAAGTTTGTTAAATCTTTATAGTGTTTAAATATTTTTATTAATTTAATTATATAATATATTGATAAGGAAAACACGTAATTCAATATGATAAGAAATATTTTAAATACATAAAAAAAAAATATTTGGTAAGAATCAATATGCTTGAAATTAAATCTAAATATAAGGAAGTGAAACCTTAGACACTAATCAATATCCGACACAATTGATGTGAAAAGAGTCAAATGTTATGATGGACATGAAGATTATATCTATCAAGATTATACAAGAAACAAGATTTATATAAAGAACAAAAGATTAGAAGATCTAGACATGACTACAATATTCCTAAACTACTTATTTTCAAGTGTTACGACATAAACCAAACTTCACCCACCACAAATAAAATAAATTATATATTTTGTGTCTTCGTATGTAACTAAAATGGTTAGAATTCACATAAATCATTATTGGCCAGAATAATAAATACAACTAATCGTATAAATGAACTTGAGTAACAACATATGCCATTTCTTGACAGTAATACAAATCGTGAACACAACACCTCGAATGAATGAATTGTTTTTCTTTCATTTGGAACTTTGTGACTAATCAACTTAGTTACATTCCGAACTTTTCACGATTGTGCATAAAGTCACAAATAATTAACTCCATAAATGTTTGTTGTTAACCATTTATTTTTAACTTGCAACTACTTGTTCAAAAAAGTTAAGACACTAGCCCAACTTGACCTAAAAAATAACATTTTATCTTTGACACCAAAATGTGAACGCATAAACCTAGTACTTCATCCACATAAAGTATTCAGAGACAATTTTCCCTAATTCTCACCAAAACTTCCACATGTTGTGCCATGTATATAAGCCATTCATGTGTTATAAGTTTTGCAAACCACCATAAAACACTCAAATATAACATTTAAGACACAGTAACATGGTACACAAATTGAAGTTCACATTCATTTGTTAGTGTTCAAATGTTGCCTTGTAGGCTTCAAAGTCACTAATAAAGAATTAAGAATGTAATCAATTATACAATTATATCAATTATGAAAAGTTCTTTGTCCTCCTTGTGCCATGGAATGATATACAAGATATTGGGAACATCTTTCTACAACAGTTTCTGAAGAACCAAATGATCGTAGCTACAAGGTCCATAAACATCTTTGAGAAGATGGTCTTCCACCCATAACTTGAAGTTGAAAAAATTTGAACAAGTTTAAGTTGTTATGCCTCAACTATTCATAAACCCTTTAGTTATGTTCGGTTTTCAAAACATAATTAAGTTTTTCTTAATATAGTAAAAGATCAACTTAGATCGAATCTAAAAAAATACATACCTATTAATCTCTTTCAAGCATTTTCTTTTCTTGACAAATTAGAAAATAAAGGATGAGTAATATTGAAACTAAAATAACAATTGTAAGACTGAATTCAAAAGAGTAGCACTAAAGAAAAACCGAATTTAAAAAGATAACTAGGAAAGCTAAATTGTAAACTGAAAATTGACAGTAAGAACTTGAAAGAAAACAAAATTTAATAACAGATATGTGAAAACTGAAATTAAAATGCATTATCGAGAATCGAAACATAAACATACTATAATTGAAATTCAAACTGAAAATTGAAATAAAAAAGGCATTGAATTTGAATCTATTATAAAATCCAAAAACCTAAAAGCTTAAAAACTAGATTTGACAGGGAAAACTGAGTTTGAATGCATCCAACTGAATTAACAGTAAAAACTAACAAAAAAACAAAATTGTAAAATTTCTAATCCTGAAATCTAATTCTCTAAGCGCGCCTTCTCCTTTTGTTGTATTGTATTTTTATAGTGCAAAAAGCAAGAAAAATGTGGGCCTGAACATATGTCCATAAATGGGCCCACTTAACTATGATAGTGAAATTACAAAAATACCCCTATACACAATTTCACTAAAAACTGCTGCAACATCTCATATTTATTTCAAATAACTCCCAACTCCATGATTTATTCTAAATAACTCCCAAATTAGAAAATTCCCGTTCTAATATTCCAATTAAAGTTCTTTGAGTCAGGGTTCCACTGGAAAAAGAATCAGCTCAATCAAGCATATACAGAAAAAATCATAAATCAAACACTCAACTGAGTTCAGTGCAGGAAGATTAAGCTACAGCAGAAAAATATAGAAAAATCTACCTAATGCAAAATTAATACACTTTCCACTGAAGTACCTATTTCCTATAAGAAATGCAAATCTATATTAAAAACAGAGAATAAGAATACAAGAAATACTTAGAAGATGTAATTAGCCTATAAAAATGTATTCAAATCAAGTTTATCAACTATCTCGACCAACCATTGCACATTTTCTACATAATTGGAACTATGTGTTCAATGGAGAAAGCTTTAGACGAATGTTGATTGAAGCAGAAACAGTATATGAATGGAATCAGAAGATGTCTGAAGACTTTCTGAAGAAAGCATCATTTTCAAACACTTCTCACATTCAAAACTGTCTGGTTGCATTGCAACAGAAGATCTCTATTTTCTTCAACAGCGCATATGTACTCACTCAATGACACTACCACCTTCTTTCTTCAAGAACCTGGATTCTACCTTTAGCAAGAACTCCATAAGATCCCTCGAGGTGTAATCAAACACTTAGAGGGGTAATATCAAACCACCAATTTTATTGACATTCTTCTATATAGTTGGTACGGGTTGCTATTCTGGTTAATGATCAACGAGAATAAAATTAGCGTGTTCAGGGTATGAGAGAATGGTTTATGTCATCACATCTAACCAATGTCAGTAACTATATATAATTTGCTAACTTGTTAGTATGTGCAAACATAACTGAAATATATTATAAACTGTTAAGAGATTTTCGGGAAAATAAAGAAAAGATAGCAAAGTTTTCTTAATGAAATAAGTATATAATGTATTTAATGAGAAAGACGGAACATTATTTTAATATCAGAAACTTCACCATTTATAAAACCTAAAACTTTGGTTTGCTGCAAGTCTGAAACTCAGCTGTTGACAAAAACCACTTTCAACCAGTAGGTCTGAGACTTTAAGACAAAATTTGGTGCTTACTTCAGGACTCAAGCATCTCATGTTCTAATCATGTTTGTTGTTGTTGTTTTCCTAGTCTTAAGCAGTCAGTTAAGAAGTTTTAGATGTTTTTATTATCTCCTTTTGCGTTCATGGTTTATTCCTATGACCATGTTTTTAGTGGGTAACTATTTTTAAGTTTATAAATGGTAAGGTTTCTGATATTAAAATAGTGATCAACCTTTCTAATTCAATATATTATATACATCTTTCTTCTTCTGTTAAAAAAGCTTTGCTATTCTGTTGTTTATTTTCCTGAAAATATCTAACATGATAAAACTCAGAAAATGATTACTTAACTTTGTTTCTTAAACTATGTATTTGGCTCTCAATGTTTGCCTAATCTTATGCAAATGATCAAGTGTCCCTGAATGAATGTAAAAAAGAAAGGTCAAATCAAGTGTAGCTTTCTTGACATGGATTCCTAAGAACTCTATAAGTGGAACTTCGTTCAATAATCTTTACCTTTACTTTATTTTCCTCTCAAGTCCTATTTTTTATGGAACATAGCATTACAAATTCAATCAAACAACACTTGGTTGTTTACTCATTCTTCCAATCTACTTCACTTTCCTCTACAGTCCATAACCCCAAACTCCAACTTTTAAGAGCATAAATGAGGCTTACTGTTAACATCATCGCTCAATGCAGATAAACAAAGTTGGACCTATAAGGAAACAAGAAAGTTCCAAGAATTGTAAAACCAAATAATATCACGTCAGATATTCAAAAATATACTATCAAGTCTACAACAAAATAATTTGCAGCCAATGAGTAATAGACAAAAGGTGTCTTAGAAGATGCACATGACTATTTATACCACAAAAAGAAATGGTCACTTCCAAGTTCTGGGACAAAAGATATATAGATAATCATCAGAAGTGAAAAGTAAAGAAGGAAAACACGGAATTACACATTCATAACCAGATCCCAACAAAATAAGATTTAGCAAATCATTCTGCAGACAAAGTGATCATGTACTTCATTTAGTAAATCTTCCATAAGCAAACACACACAAATGCCATAAACATTCAAATTAACTAATATCACCAACAACTTTTAAAACTGAAAGATGAAAACTATTTTCAAATTAAAAAAAAAATGGAAACAAAGTTGATATTTTGAAGGTTTCCTAAGGAAAACCTCCCAACAACATTAAATGGATTTCAATTTTGGAAACAAAAATCGCGCGCATGAGTCAAGTCTGTCTCTCTGGGGTTAAAGTTAACCCCATCAACCTATTATCTTTCTTGGAAGGGAATGGTAACAGACCCATTTCACCACACACAACACAAATTCAAAACAAAATTCAGAAGCCAACAAGAAAAAGGCCAAGTCCTTAGGCTCATGAACAGCCAACTCAAAGTGCTCATGACCACACATCTCATCACACACCAAAGAGGAAAGAAGTGAAATTTTCCCCACCAAGACATAAACAAAATAGATAAAGAAAAAACAAAGAGCAAAGTAAAAGAAGCCTGACAATTGTAAATGGAAAATTATACCTTTAAAAGTGTGTATCACTTGAATTTTTAAGGCAGAGCCGTAAACAGAGTAGGCACCGCCACGAGAGAAAGAGAGAGAGAGAGGAAGGTAGAATGAGAAAAAGAGAGAAGAAAACTTAATCACGTGTGGGACTTTGGTTTCATCAAAATTCATTTTAAAGCAAATGAAAATAAAATAGTTATTAAAATAAAGCACGTCATCATCGATATATGTCAAATGTAAATGTAACAAAACTGGGGTTCATATGTAAATTGACAACATGAATTTATCTTGTAACAGTATCTTACATTATCGGGCAGTCTTAGACTGATGTAAAAGTTTTTAAAATAAAGGAATGAAACAAAAAGAATTTAATTAGAATGCAGTGACAGAATAAGGTTTTACATTGCCAAGTACTGATGTAGGGTGAGATTATAGAGTTTTATAATATAATCTTAGACTGACGTAAAAGTTTTTAAAATAAAGGAATCAAACAAAAGGAATTTAACCAGAATGCAGTGACAGAAAAATGTTTTACATTGCCAAGTACTGATGTAGGGTGAGATTATAGAATTTTAGAATTTTATAATATAATCAAGGTTAATTTTGATTTCAAATTGTTTTCTGAGTAAGGAAGTATATTTCCAGATGGACCTTTCTACTTGTTTTATAATGCATTATAAAAATAAAGCATACATTCCGAGAGATTTGAAAGTTTACATTCCCAGAATAAATAATTCTAAAGTATATTTTTTAAAATACTTCCAGAATATTTAATTCGGAATGTTTTAAATATATTTTGTTCTGAAAAATATAAAGATTTTAAAACATTATTTCAACGGTTACACTATAATTAACGGAAATATTGGGCAACAAAATATAAAATATAATAGTGGAGGAAGCAATTGCCGAAATGAAAAGGCAAATATAGAACAATATTAATAGGTCACAAGTCTTAAAGTCTAAAATATGCGGGTTTTAATTATTATAAAGTGAAAGCAGAAGGCACTATATATGTATATTTTGCACAAAAGCAGTCCCCAGAAGCATAAGCATAGTCTAGCTCATGGCGTATTTCTGTGTCCAAGAACGGGCAGTACTCTCGTACTTTGCTCTGTCTGTCTTGTACATGTGAGCAATATCAGGCACCAAAGGATCATCTGGGTTGGGATCTGTCAGCAGTGAGCAAATTGACAGCAGCACCTGCAACAAATTGCATTAATAACCAATATCAACATTAATTGCACATAGGTCTCAATACACCCCAGGGCTTTCAATTTTATAAGAGGGATCTACACACATGCATGCATATACATGTGTGTGTACGGACAGGCGTGTATTATAAAATTAAAAGCACCGGCATGTGTGTATACGTGTGTATATTAAAAAGCAAGGCAAGGAGACTGACGAGTATAAAGCCTTATACCTTGGAAACTGTAAGAGCAGGACTCCACTGCTCTTTCAGAATGTCCAAACAGATACTTCCGTTGCTGTTTATGTTAGGATGAAATACCTTGGTTCGGAAGGAAACCTACAAAAGCAACATTGTAAATATGTTTCCCAATCTAAACTATACACCCCAGATCAAAGAAACATATACAAGATATAATTCCAGCCTGTATTCAGATAAAGGAAATCCAACGAAAGTACAATGCAGTGAAATCAGAGAAAAGGTTAAAGGCAAATCATTACAAAAAATAAATATGACAGGGGACCAAGATGCAACAAAAAACTGACAATTGAAAAGGGTACATCAGCACTTTCACCTACAAATTCAAAATATCTGGTTGAGTACATGCCAACGACAGGAAGACTATGGTTTTCATAAAAACATTACTAATCAGAAGTCGTGTGTCAATATTATTATGACAACACAAAATGGTTGAACTCAACCACATGCCATGCCAACTACACAAGAATATTTAGCAAAAAGACAATTAAACCGGAAAACAAACCAATTCAATTTCAAAGAAAGACGACAAGCGACAATTTAATCCTAAAGTACATATTAAAGTTTCAGTATCACATAAGAAATTAAGGTGATTAATCTATTTAATACTTATGTAGTAACAACCATGAAAAAAGAGTACTTGAATCCATCAGGATGATTTAGGCCTAGTTAGTTACCTTTGGTGGCTTAAATGGATAATCCGGTGGGAAGTGAATGGTGACCAGGAACACACCACCAGCATAAGGGCTGTCTGCTGGACCCATGATAGTAGCTTGCCAATGAAACATGTCATCACCGACAGGGCCTAATCAAGAATGGAATATACAAGATTTCGTGATAGCCTTCCCATAGAATCAAGATAACTTTTGATGCATTTCATACAGATAAATAACTACATATAACGTTATTTATGCTAATAGAACATTATTTTATTTTACATTTTATACAAACAACAAACAAGGTACTTGGCTGTTGGGCTGCCTAAATGAAGCTGTAACCAACATCATAATCAATTCAAATCTGCATATAGCTTCTGTTACTCTCAACCAACCCTCTAATTCTTATTCATTCTGTAATAGCATCCTTCTCTAATCCCTAGGCAACTGCACTCTTCTTTTATAAACATGCATCTATACCCAAAATCTTTCTGCATAAAATTGACAAAAAGAATCCATATTATAGTCTTTGTCTCATCATAGTTCTCAAACTCCAATAGTGTTTTGTATACACACATTATACATACTACTGACTTAATACTAATTATATACAAATATGCTGAAAAAAAAAGCCTCAATTCATGAAATAATTATAATTAACAAAAAAAAATCAACAAAAAAAATTAACAGAGTGCAAATGAACGAAGCAAAATGATAGGAGGAAAAAGAACACAGCAGTATTTTCACACACAAAAAAATGAACACGAACACTACAAAACAAATGACAAAAAAAGGAGAAAAAGAATTGAACATGAATAAGCACGAAAAACTCGGGAGAGAAGCCTGGGATGCACACAGAAGCCATATTATACATGGCAGGCCGCAAATCCAATCTGCTCTAGTGATCGCACCACTAAACAGAAGGCGCTACAATGTCCAAAAATCGGCCACTGGCTGCTCTGCTCCACTACTCCATCACTATAATATGCTCTGAATAACTTGGATACAAATTCATTCTATTTGTCAACATTACAGAGAATCTTCTACTTTAGAACATTACAATTAAATCCCTCTATTATTGTAAAAAAAAATTGAAACTATTAAATTCTTAAATGACAATTTTTAGAATAACAAGAGTAAGTTAAAAAAATTTAATAAAAAATAATCATTTTATATAGAAAAGAAAAAATATTATTTTAAATTTTTGTAATAAAAAATTTAAAATTAACTTAGTCATGAATAGTAAAAAGACGGAATAAACCAAATTTTTAAAATCAACTCTTGAGAATTCAATAATAAATAATATAACTTTATTTTATTTTATCACTATTGCTATTTTTATTATTAACAATTCAATTCTATTTTTATTATTAACAATTCAATTGATTAAGATTTTTTCGACAACTTGTATTATTAAGCTACTGAGTTTCTTATAATAATATTTTGAATCACTCCTTGCTATTAATAATTAATTGTAATTCACATAAATTGTATAATGTTTAATTGTAATTCACTATAAAGATAATTAATTGAATTCACATAAAATAAAAGGAAAATTGTATAATGTTTAAGAATAGAAGGGATTTAATGAAATTGGTCAAAATCTGTAAAAGGTTTTTTTTTTTTTTTCAATTCCATTTAAAAGATAAAGGTTTAAGGTTAAGTGTATGGTTTTTATATTTATAAGATAGGAGTGGTTCTGTCTAAGAAATGTAAAACAAAAGAGGTTGGGATAATTTTCTTTTTCTCTATATTAAAGTTGAATCCACATTCATATAATTAAACTTCCCATCATTGTATCATATCTTCAAATCAAACAAATATCAATTTCCTCAAAAGAACATAGTGTTTCATCTTGTCTAGATAGGATCAATGTTATCAATGGCGGAGGGCTGGTCAATGGCAGAAGCCTCAACAAACAACATAAACACCCACACATATGACTAAAATATGAGTATAAAAGAATTAAAAACAGAATGTGCTTGACTTTTATTTTTGCTTGACATTATCCTAGAAGGGAGAGGGATTGGAAACAACATTATAGATTTAATATAGAAAGTTAGAAAACAAGAGAAGATGGACTAAAATTTTGAAAATAAAGAAAACTGAAACAGAAAACAAATTGTATTAAAATATAACAGAAACAGAAAAATGAAGAAAATGACAGAACAGAACAATCACAACAAGAACAAGCTGTCAATGTTGCACAAACACTGAAACAGAAAAGAAAAATGAAGAAATAACAGAGAATAAGAAAAATAAAAATGCAATTTACAGTAAGATCAGCACTCAGAAGAATAATGTACAAACAAACAAGATGTACAAACAAAAAAGAAGTGACACAGAAAGAACAGCAGACAAAAGTAAAGACTTGCTATCATTAAGGTGTCAGCAACAGGAAGAAAAATGTGAAATGAAGTAATGAAGCGCGACACTGAAATAGCCCTAAAATGGATAAAAATAAAAGAGGTCTATATGTGGCAGAAATGGTGGATTGCATTATAAAACAATTTGGCAGCTAGCGAATGGCAGCAAGCACAAAAAAAACACCACATCATTTAAGTATGACAGCACCATAACTGCTTTTTCCCAATGAATTAACCACTTTAAATCAGTTTTGAGAACTATAGGGCCGGTTTAATAGTGATAATTTATATTATAAGATAACCAATAAATTAGGAGATAAATAGATTAAGATGAGAAGTAAAAAGTGTATATAAGAAAACAGTTCAAATCAGTACAGAGCTATAAGGCAAGTTTAAAGCCACGGGGTACTTTACAAAATGACAAATTAGAAGAAAAAACACATGAGATTAGATTCAAAAGAGACCATAAGAAAAACATTTCTACTCATAAAAAAGGAGACTGCTCCAGAAATAGAAATATTAATTAGTTTACTTGCAAATGTATAGCATAGGCACAGACAATAAAGTGATTAAACAACAGGATTAAACAATAAGATACACAAACAATAAAGTGATGGAGAAAGGGGAAAATAAACAATAGAGAGAATATCAGGCAAACAAACCAGCACTGCAGGAAACAGGAGGGTCCTTCTGCAAATCCTTCAACTCCTTAGTAATGCGTTTCGAAGCCATCACAAGTGTAAAGTGTACCTACATTTAAGAAAAATTAAAGGCTTCTTTTATCTTTTGGGGCAATTTGTGAACCAATATAAATATAAATGCATTTAAAATTACCTGTTCCTCAGTTTCAAAAACAGAATGAACAAAACCATGGGTACGAGAATAAAAACTAAATTCAATTTACAACTTACAAAGGTAATGCAAACAAACAATAGATAAACATGTTTTATTGTAGTCTTTTTCAAACCACGTAGACTATATGAATAAAGGATTTCACAAAAGATTAAAAGTTCATTTCGAATCAAACACCATGCAAAATAATTGATAATAAAAGTTTGACAAGGTATAAGGAAACATAACTATTTCACTCCATTAACGTTCTTTATCCTTTGAAATAGTGAAAAGGCCATAAGCCAACCAAAAAAAAAACAGAAATGGAATGAGGAAGTGAGGTCAGGGGAACCTCACAAGCATAGAAGCTATTTGCAAGAGGTATATACCTTAACCACAAGACCGCATTAAATTAAACAAAAAATAAATCACTTTTGGTTGGTTTGATGTTCTAAGATTTTATACAATTTGAACCAGCAAAACTTCTAAAGTGGCAATTTGATACCCTAGTGGGAAATATCACAGAAACCAAAATATGATTTCATTCTGATTTGATCAAACTAATTTGACTACACAGCAAAAGACTTCACAACAGAAAAATGTGTGAAGTCAATTTTTAACCAAAACATGACGAGTAAAAAACACTATGAGTTAAATCACAACCAACCTATAGACACCAAAATAATAAAAGTAAACCTAATTAATAATAATAATAATAATAATAATAATAATAATAATAATAATAATAATAATAATAATAATAATAATAATAATAATAATAATAATAATAAGAATAAGTGAAACCCAGGATTTAAACCATAGTTTTGCACATGGTTTGCACACAAAACATAATCTCTAAGCACCATAGAAGATAATCTCTAAGCACAGAAAATAATAAAGAAGAAATACAAGTGCCGCTGTGAAAAAGCAAGAAAGAAAGAAAATGAACAGAATAAAAAAGCTAAAAATCAACCCTAAAATCCGCAGAATGAAATTCGGCAGAGCGCGATAATACTATGAAGCAAAGCAAAGAAAAGGTTGCATAGAGAAAGAAGCGAGATAAGAAAAATGGAGAGAATCGAAACCTTGAAATGCTAGGGTTTGAAGTTTGATCAGCGATGAGAAAGAGAAAGCGTTGAGGAGTGGAAGAGTGAGTCTTTGAGCCTATTCCTTATATAATCTTCCGTATGCTTGCCATGCACGTGAGAGAGAAAAATAATTAATAAATTAATAATCTTTGGTTTTCTTTTTTTTATTCTTCTTAGTATTATAATTAACAAGTAAGTAATATATAATTAGTATTTTATACTTCACTCTTACCTCCAATTCTCTTCCTATCTTATGAATATTAAGTTAATACAGAAACTAATTACCAAATAAGTACTTTATATTGTCATGTTTAGGTTACATTTAAGCCTTTTTCAAATCAATCCAATAAATAAAATATCCTAGAAAATCAATAATAAAATCCATTAATTGGTTAGTTATTTACTTCAGTCAATCATTTCAAATTTTCTTAAACTTAGAATTCTTCTCTTGTAATCAAGATCCTTTGCAGAATGTTGTTACCATCTGATAGTGTCAAAAGAAATCCTAATCAAGTTTTTAAACCTAAAAATTATTATCAAGATTGATGAAAAAAAGTGAGAATAATAAGTTGAAGTTTGTGGACAACTAAGTTATAATACTAAATAACTTTGATCTTATATATGATACAAACGAATTGTGTAATAAAATGATTATTTTTGGATCATTAATTCGATTTCTTCTTTTATAGCAAAGAGAGTGATGTTTACAAAAATGCATAATGAAAATTGTTTTCGACAAAAACATTATGTTGGTATATAAGGGGAAATATAATATTTTGTAGGATTGACTTTAAATATTTTAAATTATCTTTTTAATCTGATTTAGAATGTTTTTTTAGATGAACCGTCTTCTCGATCTCAGTTGATATATTTGATTTCAGTCTTAGTATCTAGAGACTCAACACAATCAAGAATAAATGTTCGACTCTTAACCTCCTGTTAGGATCTCGGTCTCCTATAGAATGAGGAGAGATATTTACAAAAGATTCTTCAATGCTCAAGTCAATACTTTGTATTATGAGAATTATAGAGATTATTTGGTATTATAGGCAACTGCATGAACGGTTTATATTGGACCTAGGTTAACTTTGATGAATTTAAGATATTAATCGTTTTAAGCATCTCATAAGTACTCAATATAGTATACTGATGTCATCTCACCCTAAGACATTGTTAACATGTCGGCCTAAAATAACTCAGATATTTTGACTTAGGACATTTCGGTCTAAGACCTCTTAACCATATACAATATATTTCTCAATCTCCGTAGTTATAACTGAATTTGAATATCAAGATTATTTTAGCTTACAATACAAGAATCAATAAAAAGATTTCACAAACTCATTGTGAGGTTAGAGAGGTTCTGACATAAAAGTGTATCAATTCAAAAAAGGATCAAAATACTTCACACAAGGTCATATTGACGGATACGAAAAGTTATAAACAATTTCGAGAAAGAAAGATTATGTGATGACATTCTTAATGGATCATGTTATTTGTGAAAAGGAAAAAGGTTTCGTAGGATTTGTACATTTTGTAGCACACTAGACCATATACAGTGGATATGGTTTTCCACCAAATCTAAAACTAAAGGGGTTCTACATATGATGATTATGAAAATGGTGATGATGTTGAAAGTAAAAAAAGATGTGTATTTTATGAAGGGTCAAGAGCAGAATAACGTGTTCCTACTTTTACTCAAGAGGACTATAAAATTCACTGTTACATTTTGGAAAGTTCAATGAAGATGTTAATGGAGGGGGTCTTATATTAGTGAAGTTACTTTACTGAGGATATCAGAAGAAGTAGTTTCTTAGAAGGAGGTAAATCATAGTCATATGTTAAAGTTAGAGTAGATCATAATATTTGGAGCTTCAAGTCATATTTTGGTTGTGATCGTGGAATCTGAGGAGTAAATTCAAGGAGGAGTTACAACAATGAACAAGGCTAAGGCTAAGGTAATGAAGGACAAAGTCCAAGCTTTGAGGGAGACTAGTAATGGAGTCATGACATGAAACCAAGTTAGGGAGTTAGAGGAAGAACTCAACAAGGCTAAGTTAGTGATTAAAGCTCATAATTATGATCAACCTTGTAATAAAAGCCTAGTCTATATACTTGTATAAGTGCAACATGTGGTTGAAACACCTTGTTTGGTTCTGAAATTAGGTCATCTAAGGTAAGTTAAACTTTGTTTAGAAGAAAAAGGCAAGTGAGAGTTTGATGCCAACATAGAAATTTAGGTTTTTGTTGAGAAGAGTGTGAATATTTTCTTCTCAAAGTTCTTATTTTGGGCATGTAATATCTTTAAGTGGCAAATCTCCTTCTCTATTTGTTATCTAATTATGGGGCTTTTTAGCTTATCATTGGTGGCACAAGGATTTCAAAGTTCAACTAGCTTCCATTGTGGAGATATTACTCTAGTTAAGGTAAGAACCAATTCTCTCCCTTAAAGGACATAGCAAGTACCCTTCCAAGGGTATCATTAAAACAAGTGGATTTCACTTTTCCATTGTTCCACCGTTGGACCAACTCTTTCACCCAATAAAGCAAAACATAAACCAAGAACATCAAAGAGCCTCCTTGTCTAGCTTATGACCTTCATCCTTTTGGACATCCAAATTGCATCTATAATTCCAACCAACCACGCCAGAAAATTCAACCTACCCTTTCCCTAGCTTCCTCCAACAATAACTAAGGTATTCTTCCAAGAATAAATCAAGAGGCAACCACTAACCCATTTTGATCAAAAGGGCAACAAACAAACTCGAAGGAACTGAAAGTGAGTCACACCAACTGTTTGATCTTGAAATTATTTGTTTCATTTGTTTTCTAACAAGGTTTGCAAAAATGTTTAATAACTCTATTTAACCCCTGTAGAGTTAACATGCTATTTCAATTATTATGTTATTAAAGTTATAAGAAGATTTCTTTTTTAAAAAAAAATTAGAAAGAATATAAGTGACAATTAGTATAATGTTTTTCCTTTTTCAGTAAAAGAGTTTGAGTATACTTAATTTTTCTTCTAATAGTTTTTTCTGTTTATAATATATTATTGAAATTGTAAAGATTACATTAAGTTTCAATTAAAATCAAATGATTTAATTACAATCATTTTCAGGAATGAAAACTCATAATATTTAGATAGTCGAAATTCCACCATAACCATAAAAATTTCAAGATACTATAAACTATTTATGTTTACGTATGATAAAAAAAATTATAGAGAACATATTTACCCGTAAGAAATTATATATTTTTTCAATAATCTGAAATTATAAATGATAATTATTAATTTTATATATTACTATAAAAACTTTCTTGAATTTATGTTAAGGTAACAAAATATTATAAAAGCTTCGGTCAATTCCTATGAATTAATTATTATATTGTTGAACCAAATTTTATAATATCATTATTTTCATTTATATCCATCAACATATTAATTTCACATGATATTTAAAATTTGTTATTCATTTCAGATTTATAACATTAATTCATTACATTTCAAACAAATCTAAAAGTGTAATAAATAACCCTTGGAATAATCCATACCACACTTTCAAGTTGGTCATTGCAGAATTGTCAAAATATATTTCTGGAGTAGGTGATCCACAAAACGCCTTTCAAATTTAACTATCCAAATGGTGTGAATTTACTTTCGAATTGTGCACTACTAAAGTCATGATTCACCTTTTGAAAAAACCTTTAACCTTTCAAATAAACTTATTCTAGCTGGAATTAAAAGAAAAAAAAAACGTTTCGATTACACAATCCAACAAACTTTCAATGAAATATCTCTTCTAAAGAGTGTTTAATTTTTGGAAATTACAATTTGTAAGAAAATCTAGAATGACTATTTTAGGTTTCCAATTCAAAAGATTTCTAAATATCACAATCTAAAATAATTACCAAAATCAGTGTTGAAAAACCAGAATAGTCACCCACCTCCAAGTGCCAAGAGTATCATTATTGTGATAAAAGAAAAAAAGAGGTAAAGTGATCATTTTCAAAATATTATGGGTGCAACCTACCATTAATATAATTATCAACTCATGTGATATTCTGTAAGAGATTTCTTTATGCACACTCGTAATTTTCTTATGCACCCTTATTGACGTAAAAAGTTCATACTTTGCCCTTATGATTTATGCGCAATTAGAAAGTAATTTTATGCGAGGAAAGATAATTTTAATTTGCCTACTCCAGAAATTATTTTTTTAACTTTCAAATTATATAATTAAAAAAATCATTTTTTGACTTCCAATTTTTTTTTCAGCCTTTTTTGACTTCCAAATATTTTTAATAATAAAAATAATTTTTATGTTACACAATCTAAATGTCTTTCAAATGTTGGTTAAGTTAGTAGTATATCCGTGTGAAAAAATATTGGAAGTACATCAATTTAAAACGAAGAATTACTGTAAAAATCAACACTTATACAATTATCATATTGATGGTAGATAATAATATAAAATTATATAGAACATTTCGATTAACTCTTAAAATTAATTTTCATAATTTATTTACTTATTTAATTAATATTAGTAATCTAAAGTGAACTACCTCTGTGTCACATTCATTAATGTTTAAAGGCAAAAACACATTACAAAACTACTTAGAATATATAAAACATTATTCAATTTAGGCCACAATACTCTAATTCAATATTTCATTATTTATACTAAAATATTATAGCAATTATTAAATAGGGTATAGGTGAAGAAAATATTAGTGATTCTTCGAAACTGTATAATATAAACAGTTTTTTAAGAGGAAGAAATAAAAAAAAGGAGACAATCACGAAGTATTATCAAATTATATCATATACTGTAAGCACTAGAACTGAATGGAGTACCTAAATTTACAAATACCTAAATGGTTTCATCCAGGGCATCTTGGCCACAGTTCATCTCAATACCAGTGCAACTAGGAATTGCTATATTCTATCCCTTTCAAAATACCAGGTTCAACTAGGGTAATATGTGATCAGACCTTTCATCAAACAAATCCCCCAACCCAAAAAAAAGAAAAAATTCCATCCCCCTCCCGAAAGAACTAAACGAATCATGGCAAATGTACAGGACCCTAAAAAATATAAGAGAAAACCAGATACGATATGGTTTCGAGGCTGGCCAAAATTATTCTGCCAAACAAATGCTATTTGGAACAAAACTCAGTCTTGAACCTGGTCAGGTTCTGAGAGAATTTATCCCTGTTTTTTCCATCCAAGCTAAGCGTCACATCTGTCATAAGCTTGTCAAAACACAAAGAAAGCCGCTGGTGTTGGTCTGGTGGCTGCAAAACGATTCAAGGAAAATTAAGATTTTAAAGCATGAAATTATTGCTACTTATATTGCGAATAGAATACGTAATAATGCTACCTGCGTAGACTGTACAGGGCTGGTTAACAGCCTAACTTTGGCTAAAATCTTAAACTTTTAGTTGCTTTTGTTTACAAATCTTAAACTTCATATTCAGGAGCTGAAATAAGTGAAACTTATTTATCTGGTGTAGTTTGAACTTATATCGTAATAATGTGGTCATATGTTATTTTAGTATTGTACATAATCATTTTACCAATTTATTTAACTATGTTGTTGAACTATTGAATATGTATGTTATTTACAAGTAGAGCTGGATATGCAATTGAATCCACCCATTTAAAATCGCATTCACATAAACCTGTATTAAAAAAAGTCTGTCCATATAGCCCACATCTTAACCAGACTTCAATTATAACAGACCACACCCGCCTTGCAAAACTGCAGGTTATATGGGCTTACTTGCACCCGCAAAAATATAATTAGAAATAATTTTCATAAATTTTGCGAACAACACTGGATTGAGATTCTGCAAATAAAACTTTTAATTATACATTCAAGGTTGAAATTGTACACGGTGAAAAAAAAGAATGATTTATATGGCTAGTCCTTTATAACCCTAGTACTGTTCCTACCATATGTGACCATGCAATGCTTTAAATATGTAGAGACCTGGACAGCAAGACCATTGGATAAACATAGGCCAATATCTGCAACCTTATACCATTCCCAAGTACGAAATTTTATTTGTTCTCCTCACGCAAAACAACTATTAGGTTATAGTTCAATTGGATTATCTATTTGTAATAATTACTTTAAGGTTAGAGTTCTCTCTCTATATAGAGGGTGATGTACTGTTTCAATTAATTCAATTAAATAAAAATCTTCTTTCTTTCAATTATTCCTTTCAAGTTGGTATCGGAGCTCGTGATCATGGGGGCCCTGTTTTCACATTTCCTCTTTACCATCTTAACTACTGTTCCTTTTAGGGTTGCCTGAAGTGCACCCATTTCCTTTGATTATGGGGGTTGCTTGAAGTGTACCCAACAGGTGGTTTTATCACCACCCACCGTTGTTCTATTCACCGCTGCTGGAGTTGTCAGCTTAGTCAGTGTTGTCTCCACCACCAGAAGTGTCACTATCACCGAAGCTTTATGTCTTACTGTTTTGTTTTACAAGGGAGACTAAGCAATCCTTATTATTTATCTTAGTATGGCAACTCAATTAAGCAATGTTGATCTTCCTTCATCCTCTTCAGTTGAAGATGAAATGCCTGCATTTCGTGCAGAAATTGATTGTCTAAAATCTCTCATGGAGTCAATCAGTAAGCACCCTTTGGTACTTGCTCTCTAACCATGAATAGCAAGAACTCTAACTCCTCTTTCATTGCTTCTAAAAATTTATGTAAGGACTCTTGGGTTCTAGACTTTGATGCGATAGACCATATGACCCCTCACTCATCTATTATAACATCATATGTTTCTCTTCTCGATAATCACATCACTGTTGTTAATGGGACTCAGTATCCCAATAGCTGGACATGGTAATAATTCTCTTATGCCATCTCTCAGTCTTAAGATGTCCTTTATGTTCCAAAACTTTCTAATAACCTTATTTTCGTTCAAAAACGTACTCATCACCTAAATTGTTCTGTAAGTGTTTTTCAAGATCTTAGCATGGGGAAGACGATTGGCATTGTTAAAGAACAACGAAGGTTGCATTGCTTTAATAACTTGGAAACTAAAAAATAGTATCAATAGACAAACAACTACCTCGTGTCTCTAGTCTTGTACTACTAGTAAGTCCTCTCAAATTTGGCTTCTCCACCAGTCTAAGACATCCTTTTTTGTTAAAGTATGTGTTCCCTTCCTTATTTTCCAAAGAGTCTATTGAGTTATTTAAATGTGATGTATGTCAACTTGCAAAGCACCATCATGCCACATCCTCCTAGTAATACAAAGAGTGATTATCCTTTTGATTTGGTTCATTCTGACACTTTGGGGCCTACATCAAACTCTAGTATATCTAGTGCTAAATGGTTTTGTCACTTTTATTGATGATGGTACCATTTACATGGATTTTCCTCATGAGAGAAAAATCTAAAGTTTATACCTTATTTGTGAAATTCTCCCATATGATAAAACACAATTTGGGAACTCAATTAAATGCTTGCATTCTGATAATGAGAGGGAATATGTAAATAATGATGTCTAAATTCCTTTCCAAAAATGGTGTTCATGAATTCACATGTGTGAATACACCACAACAAAATGACATTGTTGAAAGTAAAAATGCACATCTTCTTGAGGTAACACAGACACTCCTTTTCTAGATGAATGTCCCTAAATCTTATTGGCTGAGGTTGTCCTCACTACTGCCTATCTTATTAATCGATTACCCTATTAGGTTCTAGATGGTCACAATTCCATTCACTCCATGTCCTCCTTCTTTCCATTTGTTTGGTTTCTCTCAGTCTTCATAATCGGCTGTTTGGAGGTGTTGTGTATGTCCTTGTTCATCGTAAGTTTAGTGGAAAGTTAGATCCTAGAGCTATTGAATGCATATTCATTGGTTATGCATCTAATAAAAAGGGATATCATTTTTACCGTCCTCTAAGTCGAAAGTTCTTTTACCTCCATGGATGACATTTTTGATGAAACTAAATTTTTTTACATGCGTTCAGCTTCAAGGGGGGTGTTCTTTTGAATCTCTTGAGTCATCTTTTGTCCCTTTCATATAGGAACAGTATCATATGATACTCCTCTTAGTACTCCTAATATTTCTCCTAACATCCCATCCCATATGGATGCTTCTAATCTTAGTACTCCTAACGTTGATGATATGATTGTTGCAGGAGATGATGAATATGAAAAACAAATCTTGAAAGAAAAGCTTGCTACTCAATTTGAATGAATGATCTAGAAAAATTAAAGTACTTCCTTGGGACAAAAGTAGCTAAGTTGAAGAAAGGCATATTTATCTCCCAAAGAAGATATGTTCATGATCTTCTCAAAGAAATAAATAAGATTGATTGCAAGACCACTGAAGTTCCTATAGAACAAAACCATGGAATTGGAAGTGATGAAGGTTGTTTCAATGTGAATAAAGGACAATATCAAAGACTTGTGAGGAAGCTCATTCACTTAGTTCACACCAGACTTGACATAGCATATGTTGTGAGTGTAGTTAGTCAGTTTATGCATGATCCAAGGGAGAGACATATACAAGCTATGAACAGAATCCTTCAATATTTGAAGACAAGTACAGGAAGGGGATTATTGTTCAAGAGGAATGAAAAATTAAGAATGTAAGTGTATACTGATGCATATTATGCAGGGTCTGTCACAGATAGGAAATTTACCATGAGATATTGCATGTTCTTGGGTGGAAATTTGATGACATGGAGAAATAAGAAACAAAATGGTGTAGCAAGGTCTAGTGTAGAGGCTGAATTTTAAAAGATCCTAAAGAGGATGTGAAGAGTCTATGATTCTTTTATTGTGATAATAACTCAACCATTAGAATTGCTCACAATCCAATTCAACATGATAGGACCAAATATATAGAGATAAATTGACACTTTATTAAAGAGAAATTGGACAATGGGCTTCTCACTACATCCTATGTCCCATTTGGGCTTCAACTAGTAGACTTATTTAAAAATATCTTTCCACTGAACGATTTCATGATCTCACACACAAGCGGGGAGTGATAGATATCCATTCACCAACTTGAGAGGGAGAGTTGTTAGTAGGATATTAATTGTACTACTACAAGCTTCTTGTTAGTAGGATATTAATGTACTACTAGAAGTTGTTACAAGTTGTAGAACATTCTAAAAATCTCTTCGTAATGATTACTTTAGGGTTAGAATTCTCTATATATAGAGGCTGATGTACTATTTCATTTAATTCAATTGAATAAAAATCTTCTTTCGTTCAAATTATTCCTTTCAAGTAATGGTTAGTTTCTCTAATTGATGATTGAACTCAATGTAAGTGCATCTAGTGTGTTGCTCAATTTATCATATAGTTGAGAAATAGTTTGTTCAAGTATGTTACAGTTCTACTTTTGTAGTACAGGTTTACCCTTACTTTAGCAAAGTAATTATTTTGTTTACACTATATTTACACTATATATGTAATGTTGTATATAATATGGTAACGATGATAAGAGTACATGTTAATTATAAATTAATTTAATATCATATTGCAGTGATAATAACAGCTGAGACAACAATTTATATTTATGCCCATATTAACCAAGGCATGCCAAGAATACCAATAGAGGGAAGCTTGATATAATGCTAATTAAATAACATGATGTGCCACAGTTTGGACTTACATAGGAAGCCAAAATTTGAGCCTTCACATTTGTGAACATCTGCAACAAAAATTATCAAGTCAATATGCTTGTTTATATTGAAGAAATTACAAGACTTAGATAAGGGGGAAGGATGTATGAGAAGAATGCTCCTCAGAATATTAAAAAAGAAAAAAAAAAGTATCACCGATATCAACATCAACCTAATAATAAAATCTGTTGATGCTTTCTAGTGGTAATTCTTCCAACACGATGAAAATCCTTATTTGAAAACTGCCAAAATATCTTTTCTTGGTGCAAGTGTATGTGCTATTGTACTGTTCAGTATTAGAACATACAAATTTACTTTTAATCAGTAGCACTTAGTTAGAATTCTGTTAGGAGTTAGTTTCCCTTCTCATCCGTATATCCCTACAACACAATACTCAGTGTGTTGTAATCATCTTTCCTATCTAGTAGTAAAACCAAAAGTATTGATTCTGTGAAACTCTTTGAGCCTTAATATGGTATCATGAGCTCTCTATGATATTTGAGATTGTTCCCTGACCTCTGATTCTATCCCTCTTCCTCCCACTTGATTGTCATTGCTGACTTCTATGATTGTCACATTCTCACGTTAAATTTCTAGAAGCTTGATTCAAATATTATCTCCTCTCAAAACTAGCAGGACTAGAGATCAAAGGACATAAGCTGACATTATCTTGTTAAAACAACTTCCGATTGTTGATGGCTATGCAGATCATATTTTTTATTCTTACCTCAGATGGGGGCAACAACATCAACTACTACTTTCTTGACATTGATATTTGATTGCAGAAGATATGCTTACACATGTCACCGGTTGCAAATTTTCTCAGCAACTTTGGTACAAGAGTCACATGTACTTGTTAGATGTAACGAGCTTAGTCCATACGTTTTGTATGTTGCTTATCCATAAATACATAATCCTATGTATTCATTATACACATGGGATTAATCATATACCTCTTTTTATTTTATTTTCAAATGGTATCCAGATCTCAGTAAAATCCCAAACTTCTTGGTGAACCCATTGTTCACCAGTAACTTTTTTTCTTTTTTCCTTCACTGTCACCGCCATTTTGACTAGTGACACCTCTGTTCAGATTGTTGTCAGGCAACCACCATGCCGCAACGATCACGGCAATCAGAGCACCTAGGCGCACTCACGGAAAAAATTGTGAGGGTATTTGAGTAAGGATTTTCTTTTTCCTTGTAGTTTTCTATTTTTTAGTATTTTTAAATTTTCAGTTTGCTAACTGTTCACCTAACTAACAGCTGTCAACGACAGTTAGCTGTTAGGAGTTAGTTTTCCTTCTCTGCTATATATAGCTACATGTGTGTGGTAATGATTCTTCTCTTCTAGTAATAAAATCAAGTTTCAATTCTCTGAAACTCCTTGAACCTTAATGGGCAACAAATAAAATACTCGTTATGAACTGATACGTATATTCAACATGGAACGACCAACAATGCAGAAATCATTTGGAATCCTACATTTCCAGATTAAAACAGAATGCCTCCTATAAAATGCGTGCAGTCATATTCTGTTCAAACATCCAAGAAATTGAGTATCTTACAACCAATGTTTAAATAACAACAGGCCAAACGCTTTACTACCTATTTAAGCACCTAGTTTTTGAAACAATCATGTCAAAAGACTGTACAGACATTATGTGTCCTGATTAGCATGAACAACCATTCAAATCTATATCTTCTGAAACAGTGTGAAACATTCAAGTGAATTATAATAACAATCAGATAGTCAAATATCACCTCTTCACTGATTAGCGTCATGCTCAGAATTGCACGGCTAAGAGTCCACTGATTGCCACGGTCCTCAAATATAACAACTTCAAATAGAGTTCTCAATATCTAAGGAAAATTTAAAAACGGTTGAAATATTAAGACATACTTATATCCGAGAATACCAATAGAGTAAGCACATTGGTTGAAGCTATAGTGAAAAGAAAAATAAACATTAAGTAAGCTAATTACAAACATACTCTAGAGAAAAGCTCAGCACAGTCAGAAATGAGTCCAGATACATTTAGAGCAGCAGGTGAAGTAGCCAACTCTCCAACAATGACATGGGTGAAATAAAATGTAGCCAAGTTGTCAATAGCATAGGCACACTACATATAGAAAGGGAACATTAGAGTTAGTAACTACAAAAATACCATCTAAATAAGAAATTGTCCCTAGCTCTCAATGCATGAGCATATACAAATTTAATACCAGTAAATAACATTAATTGAATTATATTGGGGAATCAACATCAACATTATTTACCTTGGGTAATTATTTTGGTATGTAAAACAGAGAAATAAAGGAACAGGCAGGAGGGGTGTAGTTACATGTACTTATTGATGAATATAGGCGGTGGAGATGTTTTATGGGGGAGTCTAGTTAAAGTTTATTTATATGCTATGACACTCAATAAACACACTATAACCGGATATCATTGTTTATTTACTTTTGGTCGTATGTATGTAACACTTTTAGGTACCTCTGGTACCAGTATTATATTATATAATATCTTTCTCTGCTGAGCCCAAAAAAAATTAATTTAATTATCACAACTAAAAATGTGCCGAGCTTTTACAAACCTGTGATGATATTTTGTCACTCAAATCTTTAAGTCCTGATTCAAGAGATCCAACAACAAGCATAAACGTAGTTTTATCCAAACTCAAAACAAATGACAAATGACAACTGAAGAGAGAATCCACAAATGCAAAGTAAGCTGCCGCCACCTGGAAAATAGACCAGAAGAAAACAATAAGGGTGTAATGATATTTTCAAAATCACAAGAAGCTATAGATTCCATACGCAGTGATCAGGACATAACATCAGAAAGAACTCTATCAATGACTATCCTTTTTAAGTTAAACTCAGCCGTCATTAATCAAGAAAACAAGCAAACCAAATAGTAATTCAAATTTGCTGGCATATTCATTACCAAAATAACTAAAAATTAAACTCTCAAGTAGACAAATGGAAATATTAGATGTAAGGTTTACCAATGATGTATGCATAATAAATTTTACAGATATATTACAATTACAACAGACACGTTGCACAAACCAGAGGAAAGCACTTCTATTGTTAACCAACATATTAGAGAACATAAAGTAGAGTAGTACCTTCCGAAATGCAAATATATCAGCCAAAGGAATTGATAATATCATCTTAACAATGATATCAAGAGCATCAACAAGCGCTCTATCACCATAAAGTTCAAAAATACCAAAGTTCACAAAGCTCCCAGATATTGCTGCCAGAAAAAGGAAAATAAACATAATAAACCCATTGGCAATGTAAATATATGATGATACTATTACATAATATGTTCACTCAATATTTTTTTTTTTTTTTTTTGCTTCAGAAACCAAAAAAGAGAAAATAGATAATACATAATATTATAAATAACTGCAAGTACTAAAGAAGTAATAATCAATTATTGTGAAACCAACCTCTAAAATAAAATAAAAAAAGTCAGAATTTATCCTTTCAATTATATTACCTTTAACAATTCAGACATACTTACAAATAAATTTCATACTGCCAATATAAAACTACACATAAAGTATGACAAAATTAATAAAAGGGGTAATTAAACAATCATTTAACCGAGAGAAACTTCAAAAAATAATACATTTAGAATATAATAGGATAGTAGAGAAAAGCAGGTTGGAAGGTGGTGGCACTAAAATGTTTGTTAGCATGTGTCGTTTAATCAAATGACAAATGTTACCTAGATCTAAACCTAAATTACTTCATGCTCCCAATAGGGCAGTCCCTTTCACTACATCCTACATGCCAACAGAAAATACGATAGATAGTCAGCTATATTAATATTCCAGAATATATTCATACCTCGTGTAAGAATTATCAAACAAATTGATATCCCCTTGTATTTGGAAGTGTACATGTCTGCTTTGTTAGGAAGTGGTAAAATTCTTGATCCATAAGCAACAATCAATTTACTAACTTCTCGGAAAAGTAGTATCCCGTTAGGAGAAGAATATTCAAAATTCAATCGCTGGGACTTGTTCAGTACTAGTTCAGCCATGAATTTCAATAATGGAGTGGTTACCTGCATCGCGTTTTTGAAATCAAGCATCCCTTCAATGTGACAATGATAAGTTTCTCTATTAAGTAGTGGAGGTGAATATATAACATTGATTGGAAGATGTACAAGATAAACTCATTTAATACCTTATTTTCAGTGGTAAAATTACCCAAACATTTGTTTTATTAAGGAGGGATGAGGTTATTGTCACAATAGTTGAGTAACTTATTCCCTTCAGAACCAGGTAGTTGGATCTCTATGTAACAGTTTTACATTGAACTTGGATGCTCTCTTCAAAATTTAAAACATGAAATAGGATTTGTTAGTTCTTTGACTATGGGCAGAAGTTATATGACTCCCAAGTCTCAAATACTTATATAATTTGCGGCAGATAAAACTAAAGCCACAACCAAGCCTTATGTAAGAATAAATGGTCATCATTGGGCTGTCTTCTGTAGTTACCAATCCCGCATCGAGACAATGGTATAGCCACATACAACATAGCAAGACAGCCATTATTGTCAAAATGTTTAGACAGTTTGACATGTTCATAATTAGCAACAAAAAGTAACAGGTCTTAGCTCTCAAGCAAACATACAATTTCAATATCGAAATTAGTTTTGATTCTACAAAACTAATTTAAATAATATATATATATATATATATATATATATATATATATATATATATTTTCTTTAAAAA
>Ga0099825_1001384_pt1 | contig 30802 bp, 17 predicted proteins | sample SiratroredBW_FD_76838 | JGI IMG/M metagenome (GOLD analysis project Ga0099825, IMG submission 76838) | Root nodule microbial communities of legume samples collected from California, USA - Siratro red BW | ecosystem: Host-associated > Plants > Roots > Nodule | place: USA: California | collected...
ATATATATATATATATATATATATATATATATATATATAATTGTATATATGGTATTTATTAATGTATAGAACACATAAAATGAAAAAGACTAAATGATTTGTTGAAAGTAGTAGAAAGAGAAATTTTAGTTCAAAAGGATAGTGTTGTCTCGTAGTTTTTGAAATCTGTATAATGTAGATAGATTTTAGCATAATTAATAAAATAAAATATAAAAATAAAGAAATAAATCATTTAGTGAAATATTTTAATATTAAGAAGGGAGGGTATACGAGTAAATAGCTATTGGGTGAAATAATAAGATAATGAATGCATTAAAAGTAAATTGACTTTGATGAATAATAAATCTTGAAGGTGAGAATTGTTTCCAGTATAATTAGATGCACGATTTAAATATAAAATTAGAGCAACTTCACTCTTGGAGAATTTTATTAGATTTTAATTTAATTTTTGTGGATTTTATTGTCATATTATTTTTAATATCTTTTTTGTAATTTTTACTCATATAAAAGGATCTTATAAACTTATATTTTTATTCATGTTTTATTTTGCTTTTAGTAAAACATATATTTTTAAAAAGTATTTTTTTATTTTTATAATTTAAATATTATTTTTTATGTCAAGTCAATATATTCTAATAAAAAAGTCTTATAAGATCTAGATGTTAATCCTGTTTCTACCATGCTCTTAATATTGGTCTCAACGGAAGTATAATAAATCTCTTAAATAAACTCTCAAGTCTGAATTTAGTGAATTAAAAAAATATATAATTGGAAATGAAGGTCGTAGAAAAGTGGTTAATTAAGTTTTTCTGTAGAGACTTATCATTTACAAAATCAATATACATCGATAATATGGTAAAAAAAATAAATGATTAAAAAAAAGACTTGTTATGTTTGTGATTGAAAGAAAAAAGTAATTGCAAAATTGTATTGATTGATATGATTCTAATATTATGCGCTGCAGTACCCAAAGATTAAATGACCTCGGTGATGAGTCTAGGTTGCTTCCCCTTTGGAGACAGGTAATATATTGCCTTCGTCTAGTCAACTGTTACAGAAGAATTTTACTACTGGAGTGTGGATCCCAGAATTTAAAAATTACTCTTTTAAAGTTTGTTCTTATTACTACCCTTATGTCTCTCAATGTATATATGCAAACAATGTCCACTCTTGTGATTCAATCTGACTTTCTATTTTGTTTCCTTATTTTCTATTTTTTGGCTTATGTTACAAATGCTTCAACACAGGCAGAGCCTCGATTTCTATGGAATAATTATCTGTTGGAAGTGCTCATAGAGAACAAGGTAGGCTTGTTTTAAATTTGTTCATACTTTTTCGGTTCATTGATTGCTTATGCATTCGTATATTACTAAGTAGTTAATGTTTTAATTCTGTGCATGCAGCTTGACCCATACTTACTCCCTGTCGTCCAAGGCAGTATCCTTTTCCCATCAGTATATATGTATTCCTTTTCTCATTTTTTGACAAGTAACTTTTGTTTGGGTAAATTGTTTAATTTGAGTAATTGTAGTGTTATATGTCAATCAATTAATTATTTCTTTTTAGGATTATCCTTAACAAATCATTAGGCTTTCATCACTTTGAAGCTGCTATTGGGAGAGATATTATTGAAATCACTTTAATTGGTAGGAGATGCACGAGAAGAAATGGTATTTAATATTCTTTTAATAAATTTGTATTTGTTTCTTGATTATCTATGCACTTGCGAAGCTTTTGCATGTGCTTTCTTTACCATTTAGATAATCAACCTTTTGTCCCATTAAATTAGTAAAGTCGTTGATTTGATGGTGATAGCAAAAAGTAATTCTGAAAAGAGTGGTGATATTTTGACATTATATATTCTATAGGAGATATCAACATCCAAGTTGTAAAAAGTCAGATTTGGTATTAGTTCTTTCTAGAAAAAAGGAAACAAGGTGCAATGATTTGATTCTATATAAATAGGAGAATATGGTAGGATTGTATAGCTAGAAATTAGGGATTTCATTCATTCATAGTATGTTAGAATACATATGTCATTCATGTGGGTTGTGGCTCCAAAATCAACAACCTAGGTGAGTTCAAGATATCGAAGTTCAGTTACCTTTCAGTTGTAACGATTATTGAGTAGTTTTTTTGTTCGTTATTTGTTACATAAGTATATAACCCTTTTGTTAGATCAATGAAATCAGAGAGAATTGATTTCTCACTCTTCAATATTTCCCTTGGTTTATGCAACAAAGGAACGACTTTTAGCTCAATGAGATTCTAACATTACTCCTCTACAAGCTTCGTTTGCTCTAAATACAACCATTTTATCATCATGTGAAGATAGGCCTTTTCCCACGTACTAGAAAATTCTAGAGGTCGAACTTACTATTCATTACTACTAGAACTTATATCATATTCTTCTCCTTGTAACTTTTGAATAAGTTAGCTTCTTTAGTGCATTTTGCTTCAAATTGCACAGTGGTCCTACTACTAATTTTGTAGCTTGGGGCATACTCACAAACTGAATAGCCCCTTTGTTTTGCATAATAATCTCACTTAATCTCTTCGGTTTGGGGGTATCATATTTGTTGGAATAATTTTCTTTACTTACTTCCTTTGCTGTCTCCATAAAAATGCAAGCATCATTGACTTCCAGTTTGCCATGTAGTTTCAAAACCAAATGATTGCATTTGCCAGGTCCTATGTTACAATGATAGAAAATACTGATATGCTAGTTTTATTATGTAAAGGTAAAGATACAAAGCAGAACCGAGACAGAAAACAATATATACAAAGCTCAGTTACAACCATCTAGCTAAAACAATTACTCTAACAAGCTAAATAACCTTCAACTAAGGAAACTGCCTGACAAATAACAAATTCTAATAGAGATTGCACTCACACCCTCGCCCTAATCCCCCAACCCCGCCACCCCCCCACCCACACACAAACTGAAAGGGACCGAAAAACCAAAGGTATCTTAGTTACATGGAGTTTGTCTCTAAAACAAGAAAATGTAGTAGGAGACAAAGACTTGGTGACAAGATCTGCTTAGTGGTCTTGACCTGGAATGTGTTGAACAACAAGCTGCTTCTTAGTGACCTTTTCTCTAACAAAGAAAATTTCAAGCTCCATTTGCTTGGTTCTAGAATGAATAACAAGGTTTTGAGCCAAATTAAAAACACTTCCATTGTTACACAGAAGAACAGGAGTATGACGAGGAACTAAAAATTCCTTAAGGTATCCACAATATGTCAGTTGTGGCAGCAAACAAACTCCTATTTTCAGCTTCAGTGCCTAGATCTTTGAACCACTGTTTGGTTTCTTGCCCACCATGAGACTAAATCAGGTCAAAGTTAAATGGCACCCCGGAAGTAGACCTTCCATCATCAAGATCTATTTCCCAATTTTCATCACATAAATAAATCTCTAATAGCTAGAGGTTGATGAGGGATGGTAGATGTGCTATATGAGACCTCATTGTAAGGCCCCTTTAAGATATCTTAATATTCTTTTAACAGAAACCCACTGAGATTCTTGAGGAGAAGCCATAAAATAGTATACCTTGTTGACAACAAAACTAAATTCAGGATGAGAAGCATACTAAGGGAATTCCTAAACTATTGAATACATGGTTAATTTTAATGTTTTAGGGTTATATAAAATGAGATAACTAGCCTATTCAAATAATTAAAGCATTTATATCTGTCTGTAATTTAGAATTAACACAAAATGTTTTAGGGTTAATATCCTATTCTGGTGTATTATGAGGGACTCTACCACAAAAAATTTAGTCATGGAAACATGACTTCAGAAAAGAAGATTGATATTGTCCATGCATGCCTTTTCATTAATGGAACAATATGAAATTAGTGGAATGGAATGGAAAGAGAAGGAAAAGGAACAAAAGTAAGCTACCTTATTCCCTTTGAATCTTAATAAGGGAATGGAAAAATCAAATTAGTATTTCAGAAATTTAATATCATGTAATCTATTATTGAAATATTTCATGTAGAAGAGTGTATGTATAAAGCTCAGCTTGAAAGTGGAATCGGACTGAGCCACATATGTGTTTTGAAGGATATAGATCATGCATCCAAACGATAGGTTCTAGACAATATGTATCAGTCTATGCATATCATACACAACCCCTGATGCTACTTCCGGGCAATGAGAGAAGAAAAAACAAAAATGTATAAGATAGTGACTTTGTTTATTTCACTATTGTAACATTTACAGTGATACAATGAGAGCATATATAGGCATCGTTACGAAGCTCCACATTGGGCATAGGAGAAAAGTAATTATGGCTAAGCAAAATCATTACCCTTCAGTTGACAGTCTTTACTGAACAAACAACCTTTACCCAAAACCATAAACAATCCCAAAGTTATCATACATTTAATGCAAAAGATAAACAATCTCTATATTCTAACATAATCTGTGAATTTCAAAAATTGTGAGAAAACTTCGTTGTCATCTGTGGCTGCTTAATGAAGCATGTGTAGTTGATAGTAGTTTCTAGGCTACCATATTAAAGATAACTGTTAATATGTTATTTGATCGCCTAGTAGAGTACAAAAAATTTCCAATAGATTGTGCTAAAGTAGTGTCATTGATTGATTGGCTAATGACACAAACACAATTAATTTCCTGAAAGGAACCCGAATGTGGAGAAGAGGAGCTGATCCTGATGGATATGTGGCTAACTTCGTGGAAACAGAGCAAATTATGAAGATCAACGGGTATACAGGATCAATTGTTCAGGTAATGTTTTGTATTATTATACTGCAATGCAAGATGATGGTTTTCTTGATTTTATTTAATTTATTGATTATATTTCGATTTTATTTAATTTATTGATTATATTTCAAATCACTAGGAGCTATAGCTATTTTGAAATAGCTCTTTGATTAACATTACTCTCTCAACTTACAAGATAGTTAACATTAGCTTAATTAATAAATTGAACTTTTCTCACAAAATTGTTACTTTACCTTGTTTTAGATAAGAAAATTACTATTTTTTAAATCCTATACTATATGTTTAGAAAATTCTTTATTCACTTAGTTTTTTGGTCGAACTGCATTCCCCGTATGAATTAGTTCTTGATGTTTGATTTGAAGTTATTGATAGTAAACTAACTATTCAGAAGTTAGCTTTTCTCCACATTAGCAAGCAAACAATTGTTATCTGAAAAAAGCAAATAAATTGTCAAATTTTGAAAAGTAAGCTTTGGTAACTGCAGAAAATCATAATAAAATAATATACATTTACTGTAAAGTGGTTTACGGGTAAGTAATACCTGATTTAGAAAAATCAAAATATTCTCTAATTATATTCAATCAATGTAAGAATGTCTACTGTAAACACGTTTTCGTGGTATATATGAATATATATGGTTTCAGTCTAACATGTTTGTATTTTCTTGGTTTTAACAGTAACCTTTTCTTACGAAGTGTAATAGTAATACTATTGATGCAAAAGCGGAGCAAAATAAATCACATCTATGTTTCGTAGTAAATTATCTTTGGGGAAATTTTCATAATCGATGACACGACATCGGACTTGTTAAAATTTTTCAAGAGCAAAGAAAAGCTGAAGCTGCGTAACATAGAACAGAAACATATCTTGAAGGAGAAAGATGAAAGTCTGTTATTTCAAAAACCAGAAACATTACAATTTATAAAGTTCAAAGAATAACTACCCTGGTGATAGGAATAAGCTATGAACAAATAGGGGATAACAAAGCACCTAAAGCTTCCTAACTAACTCCTTAAAACTAGGAAAGCAACAAAAAATAAAAATGCCAAAATCAGAACGTGGACATGTTTTAGTACAAACTACATCCAAGAGTATTTCTTGTATCATCAATGAGCCTCCCCAATCACTATCAGAGAAACCAACCAGCTTAAGTTCTTTGTTCCATGTGAACTTAATACCTAAATTACTCCTGCCTTTGACATATCGAATAATTCTCTTGGCATCTCTGTAATGTAATTTGCACAGTGCATATACCTAGACAAAATGTTTACAACATTTAAAATGTGTTCCAGTTATATACATCAAGCAACCAATCAAACTTCTAAAGTACACGTTATCAACTTTATCAGCTCTATTTTTCTTACTTCACTTCTCCTTTTGATTCATAATAGTGTAGACTTCATTGCATTCTTCAAACCTAAACTTCTTCAGAATCTCCTTGGCATACTTCTTTTATAGATAAAGACTTCATACTTAGCCTGCTTAATTTCCATTCCAAGGAAGAAGGTCATTAACCTGAGATCTATTATCTCAAAAACCTTCATCATTTCTTGTTTGAATTCCTGATCAAAAAATCTCAACATAAAGGGAAACTATCATAACATTATTGGTCTTATGTTTAACATAAAGAGTGGCTTCAGACAAGTTCTAAAATCGATGCTCAATAAATGGTCATCTATACAACCAGTAAAGAGCCTTTTTGAGAAGATACACCTTGTCCACAAAACCTTCAGGCTTTTCATCATAAATTTCCTCATGTAAAGCACCATTTAGATATCCTGATTTTACATCAAGTTGATAAACTTTCCAATTCATTTGAGCAGCTACAACAAGCAAAATTCTTATGGTATACAAATGAGCAACTGGTGTGAAGGTGTCTAAGTAATCCACACCAAAGATTTGAGCATAGCCTTTCACAACAAGTCTTGCCTTCTTTTTGTTTTTGTTGATAGAACCATCAGAATTTAGGTTGGTTTTGTACACTCATTTAACTCCAATCACCTTCCTGTCTTTGGGTCGATCAACAAATTTTTTACAATGCTTCCAATGCTGAAAAGGTGGGTAACTTTTCTTTTCACCTTTTCCTTTGTTGTAATTGTTTTCACTTCTCTGCCTGGTGAATGATTCTTTTTGTAGCTTTTTTGCTTGTTGGCTCTTGTCTAGAAGTAATTGTTTTCACTTCTCTGCCTGGTGAATGATTCTTTTTGTAGCTTTTTTGCTTGTTGGCTCTTGTCTAGAAGAGCACCTTCAACATCATGATCCTCCCTCATTAAGTGATTTTAGACTGATCCTTTGTGTTGTCCAATGAAGCAATAGACACTTCATACCTATCTGGCACCGGTACCAGAATTTTCTCAACAATTCTTGAATTTGCAAAATCACTTCCCAATAACTTTATCTTGTTGGCAATACCCAACAATTTGTCTAAGTGTTCCTTGATTGTGCCAGACTCTTTCTTCCTCTTAAGCTCAAATTCCCTCAATAAGTTAAGCACTTGCATGCTTCAAATCCTTTCATCTTGAGCATATTTCCTCTTAAAATAATCCCAAATTACCTTTGCCCATTGAGAGTCATAATCCTAGTACACATTCCAGCAAAAGGCATGACTTTGCCTTTGCTTTTTGGGTTTTTTTTTTTTTTTATCCTTATGATTCTTGATCTACACCATGAACAACTACCAACTAACAGCATATTCCTAGGAATAAGCCATGAACAAAAATAGGAATAACAAAGCACCTAAAACTTCCTAAGAGACTCCTTAAAACTAGGAAAGCAACAAAAAATAAAAATGTCAAAATCAGAACGTGGACATGTTTCAGTCCTGAAGCGTTTTCCTAACAGGACAGGTATTTTTGCAACAATTAAATGCAACTCAATGAATCTTACACGAGCCAAAAGCTGAACCAAGTGATCAACATTTAGGAGTTCAACCCTTGATATTCCTATTCTTTTGATAAAACACCAAGAAGCAATGGGGTTCCCTAACAGCCCACATTCTCTTCAGCATAAATAGCCCACTGAATCCTATTCATGGCTTACAATATCCACTGAGTCACCCTTGCCTTGAAATCCTCTCTCTTGGTGTCTCATTTTCAAGTCTTTTTCTTTTCATTTTTCTTAACCCAGCCAGCCATTAACCCTCACAAATACGTGATGCCTTGAAATCCTCAATTATGTTTTTGTAGTCGTATTTATGCATGTTTCCTTATTATTGTATTTATATTTGAGTTTGTGATACTCTTACTTTGTATACTAGAAAAGAGTTGGATTATATATTACTGATATAAGTCATTGTTTATATTATCCAAGTCTTGTATATTTTACACTTTAGCTACCAAGCATATCCCATTTGATGTAATGTCATACTCCATATTCCATGGTGTAATTTTGAGATCTAAAATGAGCTGTCATCATGCATTTCATTTACGTAAGTGTCATTTTTGTTTATAATTTGCAGGTTCGTGGTTCAATTCCGGTGCCTTGGGAGCAAATTGTTGACTTGACATATAAACCGAAGTATGAATTGTTGAAACATGACGAAGCTGTAAGTGATTATTTTATTGTTGTATTTCTTGAAGTTTCCATGTAATAAACTATATGTATTTGACTATTCTTTCATTCCTTATTATGCAGCCCCGAGTCTTGGAGAGGCATTTCTTAGATTTAAGAAAAAAGTATGGGTCCGTGTTAGCTATTGACCTAGTTAACGAGGTGAATATTATTCCATTGCAAAAAAAAACTTAAAAGGCTTATCTGATGAAGGACAATGTCTCAGATGATTCTTGTGTCTATAATTGATTAACGAACCTTAAAAGTAACTATAGAAATTACATGTTGTCAATAATATGGTACCAACCAAATACTATCATTATATAATGTTGTGCATATCCTAAGAATATATTGTGTTAATAAGGATGGATTTATGTACCACCATGCATCTATTTGAGTGCATTTTTTTATGTACGTGGTTTCTTAAAGCATGGAGGAGAAGGTCGGCTATGCGAAAAATTTGGAAAGACGATGCAACATGTATCTGGTAATGATGTCAGGTAGGAGTCTCTTTCAATCGACTCTTAATAATATATATATATATATATATATATATATATATATATATATATATCTTATTTGGTATTGGTGCAAACCCTTCCTTTTTTTCTTTTGTAGATATCTGCATTTCGATTTCCATCGCATTTGCGGGCACATTCATTTCGATCGTCTTTCAATCCTTTATGATCAAATATCTGATTTTCTTGAGAGAAATGGGTAAGATATTTTATTATTCAAGTTTTTAATCATCTAGATATAAAATTTTCTTATATTCAATAATTTGATTTGCATTCATTGGCTCCTTTTGCCCAAGTAGGCTTCAACAAATTTATAGTTTTATTATGTTGCATATTGTGGAGCTGTTTGTTATAAGATTTTGGATAATTGTCAAGTATATATGTGTAATTTGTTGTCTAGTTTCAAAAACTGTCTTTCTTTTCTATATTTTTAATTAATTCTTTTTACTCAGCATTAGCTAAATTGCTACAGAATTTTGATCCCTCCCTTACGATTCTGTTCTGAAATTGTAGATACCTGCTATTGAATGAAAAGGGAGAGAAAATGAAGGAGCAACTTGGGGTTGTTAGAACCAATTGTATTGATTGTCTAGATCGTACAAATGTTACTCAGGTTGGTTGGTTGGTTTATACTATACAAGCTTTTTAATCCTTACTAGATGAATAAATTTCAATTTTCATTCCCTCCTTTTTTTAACGCTTCATTCCTTCTGTATTATCAGTCTGGACTTGCTGCTTAGTATGAAATAAAAAGCTCAACATTATATATATTTGCGTATGTGTTTACATGCACTCAACGTCTGTAATTGCTTACTTGTTTTTTCTATTTTCAATATGGCTACACACCCATACTTGTGCATTAATAGCATCGTGTTCCCACTTAATAATGTTCTTACTCATATGCAGAGCATGATAGGCCGAAATATGCTAGAATTCCAGCTTAGAAGAATTGGTATCTTTGGTGCTGAGGAAACCATTAGTTCGCATCCAAATCTAGATGACCACTATAAGATCTGTACGTGTATTTGTTAATTTTCGAGTTACACATCTTTGTAGTATTAATATATGCTGCTTATCTAGTTATTTTCTTTTGATAAATGTTTCTTTTGTTTAGATTGTTTCATAGGATTTCAAACCTAGATTCTATTCTGACTGACTCTATTATCAGTGTGGGCCAATCATGGGGATGATATAAGTACTCAATATACAGGCACTCCTGCTCTCAAAGGAGACTTTGTCCGGTATTTTCCCATGAATTTTTCCATCAGCTCCATGTTCATCACATGTAAAAAACTTAAGAGAAGTTATGCATCCACAAAATGTTATTTTATGTTGAAATTACATTAGCATAGGGATAGTTTCAAAATCAGATAAATTGTATATTAGCTCTAATTGCATTGTATAAAGGAGAAGTTTACGACATTAAGTAGTGCTACGACATTAACTATAGGAAGTTGACTCAAGTCCTACATCTAAGTACTATGAGATGTTCATTGAAATACTCAAGTGTTTGGTTTTCTCTCTCCCTAAACAGCTGGTTTTTAAGGGAGGATACCCCACATGCTTTGGTGTTTTACAAATAAACTTCCTGTGTGCTTGACTTCTCTTCATGCAAGTTTGAATGAGTCATTGAAGCAGTTTAGAGTTGTTTTATGATATTTTTAACGTGAATTTTAATAAACATGGACTAGTGATGCTCAAGCAAAAAAACACTTTATATATATATATATACATACGAAAATTAAACTGTTTAATTACATTTTATTGATATTCGGTTTTTACAAAAACAATCTAGATAGAATGTTCTTTACTTGATGTTAAATCTCTCCTAATTGATTCATGTTTTCTCTTTTTTACCGCAACCGTGTTTACGAAATTCTCATAGCATTTTTCTCATATTAGTCTAGTATTTCAATCACATGTGCTTCCTATTTTAATTACATTATCAGTATATTCAATTAATTAGAACCAAAATTCTTGTAAATTATGTACAACAATAATGCTATATGATGTAACAGTTTCTTATAATTTTCAATAATGACGCTCCCAAGTTTAAAATTTAACCTTGTGGCTTCTTCTCACTAAGCTTTGTTTGGATTCAGATTTGGGCATCGCACAATGCAGGGGATAATAAATGATGGTGTGAATGCTCTTATGCGCTATTATTTGAATAACTTCTGTGATGGAACAAAACAGGTGTCTCGATCTCATCTCATTATATACATTGGTAGAATTCATAGGTGCATACTGTCATTACTTATTATCACGTAGGTTTCCACGACTGGTCCTTCGTATGATTGAATTTGTTTTTACATTCCCATTTCAATGTTAAAAATATAATTATGAGTTAAAAGTATTATATTGAGTAAAAAATGAAAAAAATGAATTCGATATAGGAAAAAAATAAATAGTCTTGAGGTCTTGAATTCGAGGTGTGGCGTCATGGGTTTTTATATAGTTTTTTATGGACGGAATCAAATATGTTTTATTATGATAAAAACTCACTCAAGTGATTAGTTTAGACAAAAACAAATATGTCTCTTATAGTAAAAATTCATCTTATATTTAAGGATGAAACTTTTAAAAGTTGAAAGTTCTACACTGGGTAGGATAATCGTTTTAGAAATCTAAATATGAGTTAAAAGTTCTAAATTGTGTAGGATAAGAAAGTTAAGTATCATGTATATAATTTATGATCGTGCGTTAATTATGAATCTCTCCCCTAATCGGCAATTTTTATTTTTGACGTTGTTGTGATCATATTAAGAAACCTTGTCCACCAGTTTCTCTCCAACTAAACTAAACAGTTGTTACTTGAATCCAGTTCTTAGTTTTTCTAGATCTAATACATTTTGTTATTTCTGGGAATTTAAAAGAAGTCAAAATTGTATTCGTAGCTAATTGATCCTGTTCATGGCTTTTTTTTTTTTTTTTTTTTTTTTTATGTGTTTTTATTTTTTTTTTTTTTTTTTTTTCTTGATAAAAGGTGTTGATAATGTGATGGCTTAACCGACTCAATGAAAAATTTGTTATGATTAGTTTCCTTTCTTTGATTACTTTTAGATTTACATGCTGAGTTAGTCTTGATTTTCAGATCAAACAAAGCTGGTAAGTTGCTTGCAGAAGTATTGTTAAGAGGATTGCAGGGAAATAGGTATTTGACGAATTCCGGAGTTACTTTTACTCCCGCTCCAAGAAAATTGTAGATGGATGTATTCTTATTGATGTTTGAATTTCAGACCCGTGACACTTATAGGTTACTCACTAGGGGCGAGGGTTATTTTCAAGTGCTTACAGTGTTTGGCTAAAACTGAAAACAGTGGTAGGTATTTCCAGTTTCCTCCCTTCCATTTGTTCATCCTTGACGTGTTTAGATTATTTGACTACACATGAGATCATTTCCTGTTTTGTTATTCATTTATTAATTCTAGTGACGGATGCATATAATTTTACGTCCTTGGCACTCTGGCCATCTTTATTCATGGAATGAGGTTACCTTGTGACTTTTATTGTTTGCCCTGCTTATTGGCAGCTGAACTAGTAGAAAGAGTTGTACTTCTTGGAGCACCCATCCCAATCAAGGACGAGAACTGGGAAACAGCTCGAAAGGTTTGTCGGGCATTTAATTTTCTTAGTACAACTTTTCATCAGTATAATGAGAATAAAATCTTTTCGAACACCCCGGTATTCTGTAGATGGTGGCAGGAAGATTTGTGAATGCTTATTCGAGGAATGACTGGATGCTTGGACTTGCCTTCCGTGCCAGGTATCTTCAGATATAATTGTAAAATATGTGCAAAGTTATGTATTTCAAGTTGGCTCGCAATACCATAACCTCAGGACCTATTAACTTGCTAAAAGAAACCAATAGCATGAAATTGCACAAGTTTTTGTACGTCAGAAGTTTCACACTACATAGCCCATCCTCCAATTTTTTGGTTGTTTTTTTATACTTGAAGTGGAAGGTGGTAAGTATTCATTGACTACCTTTTCGTGTGTGGTAGTAGGCTCATTGCCTATGATGTAGTGATATGTTTATTTTGAAAATAAGAGTATATGATACAAGATTGATGTTATTTTGAAAATAAGAGGATATGATGCGAGATAGATTTATATTTAAAAACTAGGTGCATATGGGACCATTGCTTTTGAAGATGTTACAGCCGTATCATGTGATTTTCTACTTATTATTTGTAGCTGACCTGTGTAGTTTGTAGTGTTGTGATTATTTGCTATTCTTTTAGGTACATGTAAAACGATTTAATTTAAAAGTATTGATTTTAATAGACAGAAATAAAAGATAGTTAATTAGAATTATATATATATATATATATATATATATATATATATTCTTTTTTTTAATTTGAGCAGTCTACTTACGAAAGGATTAGCTGGAATCCAACCTGTTGATATTCCTGGGATCCAAAATGTAAGATGTTTCTTCATCCTCTTTGCTGACATGCAAAACTAGTTTTCTAAGTTGCATTCGTAAGTTATGAATATATATGTTTTAATAGAATGTGTCTGTTCTTGGTTTGCAGGTGGATGTGACAGATCACATTGAAGGCCATTCGTCTTATCTGTGGGCTACCCCAAGCATCTTAGACCAACTTCAATTGGATACATACTATCCTGTATATAACAACATTTCTTGCGTACAGTGAACCTTTCCTGCATACACTTAAAAGTGAAGTTTGACATTATTCAGAAGTTATGCAAGAAATATATTTCTATATTAGCATTACTATAAGGATGTATTACTTATTTAGTTTCAAATGTAAAAATTTCTATGTATGTTACTTTTTTTATAAATAAATTGGATGTATTTATGAAATCGGATGTAGGTTTCTTGCCATTTAATCTTATCGCATTCGGGTCCTAATCACATTAAGGGCATTGCTGTTTGTTACTGTAGAAAACAGCACGAAGTGCATGGAGTCTCAGAACAAATTTCAATTAAAAATTAAAAGGTGCAAAATAGGATTTAATAATGGATAACAAAAGCAACCCATTAGGATTAACAGAGTTTAATAAGTTTCCATAGCAGTAAACTCAATTTTTGTTGTCATTATTATACAATAAAATAATGAAAATCAAAAGCTGTGTAGTTTTTTGAAAGGTGTTTCTGATAGTTTTTTTAATGTCGCTTTTGCTTCATACAACAGATTTGCAAAAACAAATTAAAAACAAAGAAATAAGAAAAAAAGGCATAAAAATCGAAGTATGGCGGCACACTTTCTTCACAATCTTATGAAGATTTAAGAGGAGAGTAACAAGCTGTATTATATTTATTATATAATTAACTTTTATTATTAATTTATCAATATTTATATTTATATTAAAATAAATAAATAAATATAATTATATAATATAATATAATAAAAACAACAATAATAAGAATAATTAACAATAATTATTATTAAAATAATAATAAAAATGAAAAAAATAAAACATATTACTAATAAATTTATAGAATAATAATAAAAAAATAAGATAATTAAGAAAATCTTAATAATATTAGTGTTAAAGTCTAAAAATAATAATGTCATAAATAATAACAAAAATAATAAAACTATAAAATAATAATAATGAAATTAAAAATTATAATAATAATCAATAAATTTCCAAAATAATAGTAATTATTTTAACAATAATTATTTTATTTTATTAATCAAACTTATCACATTTCTTGTATATTTTTACAAAAAAATTTTAGCTTTTCATTATTTTTCTCTTAGTTCAAATAAAATCTAAATGAAATCCTCTAAATATTAATATTTTTTCATTATTTTTATATAAAGCAATACTGACAAATCAAAATTAAGGTTTTACTGTATATAATGGTTCATTTTATTTTTGGTGCATGCGCAGTTAACTAAAGTATTAAAGATGAAGAAAATGATGTTACAACCAATACATCAAACTCAAAATATGAAATTTCAACCAATTTTTTATTTTTGAGAAACTGATAAATCAAAATTCACATTCGAAAATACAAGTAGAATTTGTGATTGTCGTAACCGGTACAGTGTTTGCACTTGAAGAAAGGGATCGTGTCGTGAACCCCCAAGAGATTCGTTCCGTTTTCGTCTTGCCTTTGATAGGAGCAAAGCAACTTCTTTTGTTTACAAACACCATTAGTATTAGCGTCTTCGATTTGATGACTCATCACAGCAACAACGCTGATTAACGACGTGGAACACCTTCTCTCTCATTCTCCTCCTCCCATTGGTCATTGTACGGGGCAACCGTCCATTTCACACTTCCCCAGGCCGATCAATCTTTACCTTTTCCTTTTCTTTTAATATCCCATTTCATTGCTGAGAAAAAAAAAAACGATTAAAGAGAGAGAGAAATAAGAAACGTGATTTTTCACAAACTTCTGTGCTCTCTTCGTGCGATATAAATCTGTGCTTTGTTCGATTTGTGCTGCGAAGGCTGAAAATTGTTGTGTGCGACTTTTGGGGTTTGTTCGTGGAATCAGAAATGGCCGCCGTTGGTAAGCGGGTATGGCAGTTATCTCGGATCGGAGCTTTTGGGGCTTTCAAATCCCAAGCGTATTCGTCGTTCCAAAGACCAATATTCCATCCATTTCCTGTTTCGGGGACAAGACATTTTTCGCAATTGGTGAAATCTAACGGAAAGCACTTGTTTCTCGTTGACACCTTAGCCCTTGTAATAATTTACATTTTTTCCTCCCATTTGTTTCCCTTGTTTCGATTTCACTTTTATTTGCAATTCCGAATGAGTTGCTATGTTGCAAATTGTTTGCTTCAATTTATTGACTTTATTTGTTTGTTCGATTTTTCGGGTATAGGTTAGAAGACTAGAGGGGGAAGGAGTACCCTCGAAACAAGCGGAGGCAATAACCGCTGCCATAACCGAAGTTTTGAATGACAGTCTCGAAAATGTGTCTCAGTCGTTAGTATCTAAAGGAGAAATGCAGAAAGTAAGATCCTTTGGTGCCAACTATAATCCTTGTTTTGTGGATTTAAAAACTGCCTTCACATTGTCCCTTGTTCGTTTTATAAATTCTATAACGATACAGTTGGTACTAATATAAGCTGTTTTGGTCAATTTTCTTTTCAAGACTGAGATGATGCAAGAATCCAATCTGTCCAAGTTTAAGGCAGAGGTGCAGAGCTCGCAGGTATTTCTTAGATATGTGGATATTGTGTGTAAACTTTGAGGGTTATGATTTTGCTGCATGTGGATGTCTTTCTGCTGGTAGGTAACGTGGTAGGGTTGAAGAAGGATTTGTTGTGGTGCTTATATTCATTGCTCGCATCCTATTTTACTGCCATAAATTTGACTTCCATGGATTATAATAACTCCGGATGAAAATTACTTTTTACATTTACTTATTGATAAAACGTCGAGCCTGGATCCTCCAAAATGTCTTGGTGAATATGTGCATCCTGCTTCTCCATTGTTAGGAATGAGAAGTGGCCATTGTTGTCTTTGTTCAATGCAGCAATAAAACATGCTTATGGCATTGTTTGATCATGTTCTCTGAAGCTGGAAGTAATTAGAATGAAGATATAGGATTAAGTTGATCACGTACTTTCTTCACTATGCTTCTCCTCTTTTGAGGCTTGCAATTCACTTTCTTTTCTTTTCTTCCCCTTCTTTCCGCTCCATTTTTCTTTGTAGATGATCTTCTCCGTTGCGTCTAGCATCCACAGCAAAACGTACTTTCTTAGTCCCTCTTTTAATTGGTGTGGTCATGATCAATGATTCATTGTTGGAATTTCTAGAAGCACTTCAATTTTGGGATTTCATAGAAACTTATGATCTGGTAGTATGTTGTCACATTACATGATGATGTTTTATTTATTTTAGTTATTAACTTTGCTGCATAAGTAAGATAGTCAATGACATTTTCAAACCTCTGGGGAAGCTTGCTAACATACGGTGTTTGTAGAACCTGTTATAAAATGCTAGGGATGAAAGTGAGCACAAATTTTAATTTAGAGACAGAAAAGAAAGATGATATACTAATTGGCTATTGTTTATTAAATGGTTATTTATGATGTTTAGACGTCTTTTTGTAGTGTCTTTTGGTTAAGATAAACTTATTAAGTCCCTTTGTCCGGTTAACCTATATATTTGAAAATCTTTAAATTAAACGGGCTCTCTGTTATCTTGAAACTATTCATGTGTTTATAGCGGTGGTAGGATGCAAGGTTATCGAACTTGAGAGTATATTTAAACTGGTAAAGCTTCTAAAGAATTGACTCATATACATAACATGATACTTTTAACAATGCAATGATTCAAAATTTCAATTCCATAATAAAGCATAGTACCAACTTACAATAGTATGTGATAGTAATCACTACTACATAATATCAAACTACATAAATAGTCACATTATCTATAGATTCACAAAAACATAAGTTCTTCAAGTGAAAACATTTCAAAAGAGTTAATTTCTTCAAATCATTTCAGCCCTTAGAAAATGTTATGTTTGTGTTGGCTTCAAAAACAATGCTTGAGCTGTATAGGACACTGTCACTTTGGAGTCAATATCGTGCAAAAATTCATTGATTTTGAAATAATTGACCTGTTTCTTGATTCAAGAATTTGTGAGTTTATATGGATTTATCCAAATTATTTTGATGGTGATTTAATTAATTTTTTCTACTTTGAATCATAAATTTGTAAGAGTTTGAGTTCACATCAGAGTTTGACAACAATGATAGGATAATGCTTGTCATCATCCTCCAGGTTTATCTCATTTAATAACGGGAAAGCATAATATTAATTTCTAAGATGTTTGGTTGAGAAAATATCACCCTTTTCATTTTTTTTTTGTTTGCGCTTTAATTACAAAATGTCTACCTTATTTTAATTTTTTTTCTTGTTTCAAATATTTGTGTAGAGGATAGGAAACAATGAAAACATTGTTTTCAAATGGAAATGTGGCATTTTTGTGATTGAAACTGAAAACGAAAAACGTTATGGCGCTTAGTTTTTTTATCAAATGGAAAGGTCCAACTCATGCTCAGTAAATTCGTGGTACTTGCTAATGCTTGATACATATGTGGGGAATGTATTTTGCTTGTCCATTTAAACATGTTTTTTAGGGGAGTAATGAAAATGGTAGGATCATAATTCATGTGCTGGCAAATTACATGCAAAGCATTTATGATTGTTTCTGTTGCATTTTGTTGAAACATTTATGCTGGGAGTGCATTCATTCTATATCAGGAACTTTTTTTTCTTGGTCTTAATTTCACATTCCTTTATCCTTGTAATCTTATTTACCTCAAATTGTGTTTTATATTGATGCTGATGAGGTTGGCTTTGTTTGACTGATGCTGTAATATGCTGAAAAACTTGTAATTCAGGGACACCATTTCTCTCTCTTACAACATGAGACTGAGAAGCTTAGGAATGATATAGAGAAGATGCGTAGTGAGTTGAGGTATGTTTTTATCAATTTTAGCAAACGGCCTTGATCAAACTATAGTCGTCTTTTGTTTTGTTACCATTTTATGGTACAATCACATGTTTTGCGATGCAGGTATGAGATTGATAAAGTCACTGCTGGGCAGAGATTAGATTTGAACCTTGAAAGGGGGTAAGAGTTAAGAATAAACTGGTGATTGTCAAAGATTATAGAACTTTGGTTAGACTGAAATTCCTATTTTCATCTGTTACTGCTGACGAGTCACTAAAAATGCAGGAGAATAAGGGAGGAATTGTCTAATCAGAATGCTGAAACTAACAACCTGACAAACAAACTTGATAGAGTAAGCAATTATGTGACATTTAGAAGTTGTCATTTTGAAGCCATGCCAATTTGGTAATTTGCATTCTGAAACCCTTTGCTCTAATTCATATGCAGGAGATCCATTCTTTAAGAGCACAGTTGGAAGCAGCCAAATATGATGTCATAAAATACTGCATAGGAACACTGGTTTCGATCTCTGCAGTTGGTCTTGCTGTGTTACGTATTTTGATGTAAACGGATTGTATTCCAATTAGCTTAGAAAATGAGGTGGAAAAGAATCAAGGGTACCTAGCTGCTTTGAAGATCTGTCTTCTCTTAGAGAAACAATTGCATTACAATACTAGTTCAACCTTCATTTTTTTTCCATTATTTTGCTTTGTGGTCCGTACTAGTGGAGCAGAAAGCACCTAGCTCCAAGTAGGCATGAATTGGGCCTGTTTTTTAAGCCCAATTCCATATTCTTTCTGTTTATTTAATTGCCATGCCTTTGGGATAGCTGTATGGTATGAATACAAACACAAGCATTTTGGATATTAATGCGTAAGCGGAAGAATTTAAATGCATATTCTTATACCATCTTCAAAAATATTTGTGAATAAAAATATTATTTTAGTATAGGTTTCACGTATTTAGACTACTTAAAATTGAACCTAAATGTGTAGAACTTATATTGAAATAATGCTTCTATTCATAAATAACTCTTGTAAGAGGATGCTCTAATTTGCTTTGAATTCACAATATTGTACAATCGACTTAGTCATAGTTGTATTATATATATAATGTTATAAGCCCAATGTACGTTCACTTAACACGAAAGAAGAAAAAGGGAAAAATATTATCAGATATTGGTAAATTGCTGATACCTGTCATTAGAATTTTAAACCATTGAAATGGTCAAAATATTGATTTAAGGATTTTAATTGTTCAATTATGATTAAATTGGTATTAATAAAATAAAAAATGTAATATCTTAACTTATGTGGTTATGGTGTGTTTGGTAGAACAGAGAGAAGGATAATGAGAGAAAATTGATTTTGTATTTGACACCCGGAGAAGAAATTGTTAGTAAGTGATCACATAGTCACAAAAAATAGTTATTTTTTCTCATATTTTTGATAATTCAAAGTAGACACAACAATGAGATAGAGCAGGTGCAGGTTTGACTATCTCATCATCACCCCCAAAGTAAAAATTTATCTTTATCCCCTTCCCGATACCTAATGGGTATGAATTTTTTTTATCTATTTTTTTTATCTCTTCCTCATCCCAATTAAGGAAGAGTATACTTGTAATCATGCTTGTACTTGTCTTTTTACTGTTATAAATATTAATTTAATATTTTTTTATGAAAAATAGAAATCGCAGCAAAGGAAACATGATATTATAAGTATTCAATGTAAAAAATGATACACATTTTTTTTCTCCAATGTCAAATATCAAGAAAAAAATTCTAAGTATATAAATATCAAATGAGAGTATAAAATAACAATTGAATAAAGGTCAAATAATTATACAAAAGAGTAAAATTAATCAAATGTATGACTAAGAAATAAGTTACAAAACTAAAGACTAAAGAAAAGTTAATATAAGTTTTTTTAGACTATCTAATAAATTTAAAATATTTTGGTAATTTAAAATGGGGACAGGAAGGGGACGGGGACGGGTCAGATATGTATATCGTCATCCTCGATTTCAAAAATTGGGTATTAGCCATATTCATACCCATACCCAATCAATATAGGAATTTCCTATAGTTAGGGTGGAACTCTTCATACTTAAAAGCATAACTACACAAGAGCTACTATTTGATTGTGACTTAATCCACCTAATCTATAGATCAAACAATTGATGCTACTTATATTTTTCCGTATTATGTTTAGTTTCTTTGCAAGAAAGGAGAGCTTGTCTTCATCATCTTACTTTACATCGTCTAACAAGTTATCTTATGCTTCTTCAATATTGAAGGATTTCCCAGATGAATGTTTCTTATGTTTCTAAGCATTTAATGCGAGAGACTAGTTATTTTTCTTTTGATATATACAAATTCCATAAGACTTTGAATTAGATATGACAAATGAACTCATCCTCATAGGTATTGTCCAAACACATCTCAATTTTGATAGCTATAGCTTTTGACCTAGTGGTAAACGCTTGATTTAACAATAAGTATTACACATAAGGTCACAAGTTCGATTTTCACTAGGACCATTATTTTTGTAAATTATTCAAGCATGTTCAAAATGAGAAAAGGACAATATATTTGTTGTTTCAATCAAAAGTTATCAAGGAGATGTTAAAAGAAAATCTACTTCTAAATTAAAATAATGAATACAACATGCTATCTACAAAATAGAATTTAAATTAGACCATTAATAAAAAAGACTCCTTATATAGAAAAATAAAAAGTCTAACATATATTATTTTCATTTTTTTATCGTGATTTATAATAAACATCAAGAAAAGTTTAGACAGTTTAACTTTATAAGTGATGAGAAAATCTTAAATGAATATTGTAAAACATTTAAAGTCTATAACAATGTCTCTTGTTTAAAAAGTTATTCTCGTTATACTCTGAACTTGATAAAAAATTATGAGATTCTACTTTCATCTCTTCATAAAAAAGATAAGGTTGCATTTTCCTTTTAACTTTCTTTTTAGTTTGAATTTTTATTAAATAGTTATTCATATAATATTTTTGAAAAATAAATAATATTTAAGTTGTTTAAAAATAATATAATTTAATATATTATATTTGAAAAATATTATATTATAATTTTTTTATAACAAAAATACTTCCTTAAAAATGAGTTTGACTTCACAAAATAAAGGTTATAATAATATTTCTTACTGGTACAAATACTTAAACATAAAGTCTATAAACTTTTTACAAAACCTCGTCCATTGAAATTTGGGAAGAGATATTTTTCACTACCACATCAAATACAATTCCCATTTTTCACATAATTGAACATATGAATGTGTAAGAATTCAAAAAATAGAATCATTTTCCATAATTGAACTTCAACCTGTTGAAGTGAGGAAATTTATTCAATTTTTTTTTCTTTAACATCTCATAGGATTTTTCCCATTATCATAATAGGGTAACTCTTTATATTATATTTTATTTTGACTTCGACTCACGTAACTCACGCGAGGACACGGTATCTAAACTTTATCAATTAAAAATTAAATAATAACTTATTCTAAATAATATATGATTCCATTAATTTTTATCTAATTTAACTATTAACGTATTTTTATGAAGTTAATTTGTATTAATAATATAGTTGCAAAATAATAGAAAATTATATATTTTACATTTTAAATTAAAAAAAAATTAATACTAATTACTCATACAATTTTATAAATTATTCAAATAAATAAGAAATATTTATACGTCTGTCATAACCAAATATATGTTTATCGGAAGGGTTAAACCCCAGTTAAAAATATTTAAAAAAAAAAACTATATTTATAACTTTCATTTTGTAACGTTTTTAAGTTGCCATAGCATTATTAAAAAAAAAAAAGACAAAGTTGTACCTTTTCCAAATTGCATTCCACCTTGAAATAAATAAAATAATACATTTGAAATTTATCTATTGTGGCAAATTCCTTAATGTGAGTGTCCACCTTGAGAGGTAAACTTAGATTGTGAGAGAAGGAGAGACCCACAAAAGTGTTACTTTTCAACTGCCTTGAAAGATTAACTTTGAAATCTCACCTAATCCCTTTTGTTATGTATTTCTCTCTTCTAAGTTTCCTTCTTATGTCATCCTCAATTAATTAACCACCAATTAAGTAAATTGCCTAATCACAAGTACTTCACCTTTCTTAATTAGCCCATCATTTTATTCTCTTCAAAGTGCCATACTAATTAAGATTAACACTTTCTACTTGTTAGCATCATTTATCCTTCTTAAGCAATTTTTATCTCCTTCATCATGTGAGTATATTTAATAAAATAAATTTCTCGTATTAAATCAATCAAACATTCAAAAGTATAGTCTTAAAACTAGAAATGATAATCGTTTTAAAATGTGAAAATAAGGTATCTTATAATTAAAATTTGTTTTCGTTTGAGTGCCAGAGATTAATATTTGATTTTGAGAATCAATTGTTTTTTTTTTTTTTATAAACGTGTGTGGTACAGTTCATCTTTGTCTAGTTTGAAGAAAAAGGTGATTTATATATTTTTTTCTTTCATTTTTTCTTTACTTATTTTGTAGTTCTCACTTCTTTTTACTTTATTTATAAATTTATTTAGTTGACAAATAAATTTAAATGTAAAATATGTTTTACATTCAAGTATATAATTGATGCCAAAAGTAAATATTTTAATTCTTACCATAAAAATTTATTAAAAAAATCAATGGATTAGCATATTAATTAAAAACCTATTCACAAGGATGATCATTTGATAGAAAATCTTATATTTAATTTCTGCCAAATATAAAAATTGCAAACTATCTGTAAATATATTATCTCTAATGAGGCTATTTATAACATGATAGAAGAGAAAAACTAACTAACAATGATGTGATGACGGGACTTTCGTGCAGTTTCACTGTGTATTTAAAATTTTATAAAATGTATTTTAATATTTAATTTAAAGTTTGAAATTTTATTTCTTTTTAAATATTATTTTTATTAAAAAAATAAACATGCTATTTTAAAATTATGTGGAAGTTTGCATTACAAATTTTAGTTACTAAAAGAGTTTAAATACTCAAAATTAATGAGTGACGGTGGGATGGAGACATCGTAACGGTGTTATGGCTGCCTATAATATTTGATCATTAACTTAGTGGCTAAGGTCCAACCTTTGGAAGGTTCAAGCAATTTTAGTACATGAAAGTTAAAATTACTATTGATTTAAATAATTGAATAATATGTTGTCTTTATTATATTTTTTTTCAAAAGTAATATATTATATTAAAAGGCTATGTTTAATGCACGTATTACTCATATAATATTACTGATACTTATAATTGTTATTTAATTTTAAAATTAAAATTACTCAAATTTATTTAAGATCAATTATATTGAAAATAAATTATATAAATTACTCAAATACATTAGCATTTGTTGAAAGTGAAATGTCAAAATTAGTACATCACTAAAACTTTGTCAAAATCATACAACTAAAAACATTAAAAGAATTAAATGAGAATTAATTAAGGTAGAGCCACCTATACTAGGCCACTGTTAAAAAGACTATACATGTAAAGATATTTATAAAAAATAAACACACACACAATATAATTTTTTCAAAAGATTATAGTTTTTATTTAGCATATGCCTCTTTCTATATTTTATTTATTTATCATCACCCGTTCAGTGTTTCTTTATAATCCAAAATAGATATTTATGAAAAGTATTTCCAGTTTTTTTTTTTTCAAAAATGATATTATTTCATTGTAATGCTTTGTTTTTGTTTTCTTAAAGTAAAGAATATATTGTTCTTATAATTAATTTAAATACACTAACATTAGTACTATTATATATATATATATATATATATATATATATATATTAAGATTCTTAATTTTTATAATAAATAATTTAAAATTAGGATGTTAGAGATATGATTTGGTTATTTTTTTATTAAAAATATATCCAAATAAAACATAAAAGCGATATACACTATAGAAAAAAGTTTCTGGATCAACTTGTTTTTGTTTGGATTAATTTTACAGTTTTATTGTATAATTTTTATGTTGTATTTATACACAGTGATATAAATATTGTATGACTCATAAGATCTACTTTTCATAAGCCTAATAAACTTCTGCATACACCTATATAATATTGCAAACAAGAAATTCAAAAACATAAACATCAAATGATTCCCTATATTTGTTTTTTATTCTAATAATTTCTTTATTTTGTTTTAGTACTTTTTTTATCCCCAGTACTAATATTGTAATCTTTATATTACTGGGATCCTCCACCTTATTTATATATTAAACATATTGTATTACTCATTTATCATATGTTTATAAGTATGAATAAAATTAAACACATTATGTTTTTCTCTCACATACACAACTTTTAATATAATAGGTAATATAATAGTATTTAAAAAATCAGTTTCGGTTTGATTTGATTGATTCTAAATTATCAAATTCTTGGATCGGATTATCAATTTTGTATCAAACCATAAATCCAGTCATTTGATTTTTTCAAAAAAAAAAAAACAATCTAAATCAATAAAAGGAATCTTCAATTTTAATCAGTTATCAAATTGTTGGATCGATTATAAATTTCGTATCAGTTGAGAACACTCTCACTTTAGAAACTATGTTTAAAACAATTTATAATGAAAAAATAGACTTTAATATAAATTATTTTACAACATTATTTGGTCATAAACTATCACATATGTTAAATTTGTTAACTTATACATAATTATCTTAAAAGTGATATTAATATTTGAGTGACGGTATAATGTTTTTTAACGTTGATCTTTCATATCTATCAAACTCATTTCTAATTAACTGACATGTGAAAATAGTTATATTGATAACGCCTTTAATATATTAATTTTAAACTTATGATTTAATTTTATTTTTATATTTAGTGCTCCTGTAATCTTTGCTTTATAAAATCCTAATTTGTTTTTCCAGACTTTTGCAGGATAATTCCCTTTAGTTCCTGTTTATCAAGATGGTATAAAAAAGTTTTATTTAAACTTATTTATTGGCAGAATTTAGGTTAAATAATTTCACAATATATATATATATATATGTATATATATATATATTAGTGTGATTAATCATAGTACATGTATTTATATTATTTATTATTTCTGATGACGTGAGTTTTTTTTATAAAGAAAGTAACATTAATCTGAATGGACCTCTTGATTAAAAGAGATCAATCTTTAAAACCAATTGAGAAAACTTCTACTATTTACCTTATGACCTACTGAATTAGATTTTTCATGACAAAAATAAGGAAAAGAATTAAAATAGATTTTTTTATAAATTAAAATTAATTTATGCAAAATCCCAAAATTTTACGCATATAATTAAGAACTGCACACACTGATATGATATTATTAATCAAACAATTTTTATACTTCCATTTTTTTAAGGAATATTTGTATATTCTACAAAAGAATACACTTGTATGATCATGCTCTCCTTAATAACGTAGGATAGTAGCAAAACAGGTCAAAAACAAGAAAATGATATATATATATATATATATATTATCATCAATGTTAGGCAACTACATTGTTAGGATTATACTTGAGTTTGGGTCCAACATCTACTGGGAATGTTAGAGTTTTGAGTTGAAAACGTGTCTTAATTTCATGATTGATGTTGAATCTTTTTACCATTTTTTCTCCTAAGAACTTAGTAAGCTGACGTAGTGTGCGTGGATTGAATATGTGAGTGAGTAAAGAATTCTATATTTAAGAATTTCTTGTATCAGAAAGTTTTTTTTACAAAATTTTAGATAAATATATCTAGTTGTGATAAAATAACGGTATAAGTAGGTCACTATTTTATTTGGTTTTTTAAATTTTTGTAAGTTAATTTTTTTTTCTCTTACAAGGATAAGCTCATCGAAATATATTTTTTTCACTTCTAACATTTGAGTTAGAGATAAGTTTCTGCAAAACGACGTTCATCACTTTTACTTTACAATAATCAACAGAAAAACAAAACTTAATAATATCCCCCAAACGTTATACCACGTATAATATGGGAATAAAAAAACATTAAAAAAAAAAATGAAAGTCCTCAAACACTTCACCGCCATTTTTTTTGAATGTTTGTGAAGCCCTTAGAGGCCGTTATTCTTACACATGCGGTACTTTTTTTCTTCTTTGCATGACCAAACATTAGAGAGGACATAACACACGTTTCGATGGAATCGCCACGAGTCGACTCGCCCTGGGCGCGGTGAGTCCGAACACGTCACTCGTGTCCAACTCGCTGGGTTTCAACCCATCGGGTAACTCCCACGTGAAGCAGTGAAGCAAGTGCGCCACGGCCACTTCCAGCGCGTAAAGACCCAGTTGCATTCCGGGGCAGGATCTCCGACCCGACCCGAACGGAATGAACTCGAAGTTGCTCCCTTTGAAATCGGGCACGCCCGGGTTCAGAAACCGCGACGGCTTGAACGCTTCCGGCTCCTCCCACGAGTCCCCGTCCCTTCCTATGGCCCACGCGTTTATCATCACGCGCGACCCCTTCGGCATGTGGTACCCGCACACCACCGCGTCCTCCGCCGTCTCGTGGAGGAGAAGCGGAATCGGGGGGTGCAGCCGCAGCGTCTCCTTCACCACACATTTCAGAAAGGTGAGCTTTTCAAGGTCCGATTCCTCCACGCGCCGGTCCAGTCCCACCACGTCAGCGAGTTCTTGCTGCACGCGCCGCAGGTCTTCTGGGTTTCTCATTAGCTCCACCATTGCCCATTCAATTGCTGATGCCACCGTTTCTGTGCCTCCGAACATCACGTCCTGCATATTGTGCAATGGTTATCCATTTTTTTTTTTTTTTCCTTCTATGGTTGAAAACTTGAAATTGAAATGCTTTCGCCTTATTCTTTTGAAAATTACGCATGCACACTGCCATGCTATGCTAGATAGAGTACGTGATATGAAGTGTTTGTATATCCAAGTGCTCACATACATATATACTGATATAAATATTCTAAATATAAAGCAAAAATGTATAAGCAAAATTATTTTTTTTATCACAGTCTAAAAATTAAATAACCCAATTTTTTCTCATTCCATCATAAGAATTATTAAAGATAATTTTGTTCCTATTTCTCAAGATGGTAAAAGGAGGTTTTATTTAAACTAATTATTTTGTAAACTGAAATGAGGGGAGCCGAATAGTAATTTCAAGTTGATGTTAAAGGGTATGGAGAATTCTTTTAGTGTCGGATTATTAATTACATGTTATGTGATTAAATTTTATTGATTTTTTTATTATAGACAGAATGTTAAACTTAGTTCTTACTTCTCAGTAAAGTAAAATATGTACAAAACTTATTAAATAGCTATTTGTTGTCATAAAAAACTGTATGGGTGTACTAGGCAGCGTTTGCTAGAAAATATAAAGTTTTGAAAATTTCAAAAATATGAAGTAGAAAATGCATATTTTTCATATTTAGTTTATTATTTTAAAAAACCATATTTCCAGAAAACTTTTTTTTTGAGAATGGTTTTTAACTTAAATTTTTCGCTAAATTGATTTTTACAAAAGAAAATGTTTAATTTTTTTACCATCGTTTTTTTATATCATGTGTAGTTAAATACGATAAATAATTAAAAGAAATAAGATTTAAAAAGTCTTTTCAAAAAAACATTTTTAATCATTATTAAATCATGATTTATATACAAATTTTCTTACTACTAAATACAGCCTTTAGAAAATGACCAATATCCCCTCCATTTGAGAACCAATTTTTTTCATGGCTAAAAAATGAAACCTTAGAAAAGAGTTTAAGAAACTTCAATTTAAATGGATGAATCCCTGGCTCTAAATCTTAAGTTGAAATCCTGTTTTCCAAATAAACAATAGTTAATATATAGAAAGAAAATCCAAAGAAGTAGCATGAGGCTACCCCATAAGAGAAGTATTTGAAATTATTATATACAAACATAACAGAAGAGTTAAAGAGTTAAAAACACGGGAACCATACCATGATGATGGCTTTGATGTTGTCTTTGGTGAGTGTGATGGGGTTGTGCTGGTCGTTTGATTTCTTATTCAATTCGGGGTGTTCGCTGTAAAAGTTCAGCAACTCATCAACCATGTCACTTTCATCGTCACAACTCTTGCCACTGCTTTTCTTCTCCACATGCTCCTCAATGATGTTATCAATGAAGCTATCCAAGGCGGCGCGTGCCTGGACCAGTCTGAAGTTCAGGCCCTGAGGATCAACCCACCCGAGACAAGGCACAAAGTCCGCGATATTGAAGGCCCCAAACAACGTCGAAAACTCCTGAAGAATCGAAATGAACTTCTCCTGTCCCTCTGTGGAACTGGACCCGAAAGCGGCGCGGTAGATGATGCTTTTCGTGAGGTTGAACACCGAATCCCCCACGTTAACGGGGTTGCCCACGTTCGCCGCAACGGTGCGGACGATGGTGTCGACTTCGTCTCTGACGGAGTTCCAGGACTCGGCGTGCCTGCGGCTGAAGAGTTTGATGACGCAGATTTTGCGCATCTGGCGCCAGAAGGGTCCGTAGTGAGCGAAGGCCATGTCGGAGCGGTCGTAGGTTAGGTACCTGATGGCTATGGTGGCAGGGCGGTTGGAGAAGATGTTGTCTTGGAGTTGGAGCACTTCACGCGCCGCTGCCGCGTTTGAAATGGCCACCATGTGGAGGAAGCCCATGCGGAGGTGCAAAACGCCGCCGTATTGCATGGCGAGTTTGGCCAAGCCTCTGTGTGTGAGCTGGTCCATGATGTTCATGTTGCCTATGATGGGAAGGCCTTTTGGCCCCGGTGGATACGGCGCCGTTTTTCCGCGAATTCGGGACAGTAAACCCCACAGCAGCAACGTCGCCACTGGGATTATTAACAATTGTGGGAGTAAATCCATGGTGTGGAATTTTGGTTACAAGATCTTATCTGGTATTGTGCTGTTTATGATTGAGAAGGAAAGAGGAAAAGGGGTAGTTTGAAGAGTTTGTGTAGATTGCAACCCTTTGTGTTGCTACGTTAGGCCAGATACTATGGCGTTTATATGCACAAAGGTGTCTGTCACCACAAGTTTCTTGGAACATATAAGACTAGAAAACACCTTAGGCAGACTAATAAATACACATACATCCAAATAAGGGAAAATATACCTAAAGATATCTAATCATGTGCTGCAATTTATTATTTTAGTATTTTATGAAGAAAATTATTTTTAGTAGATGGATGGGTGTATGTATTATAAAGAGTGTTTATTTATTTTTTAATATTATATATTCCACTTTACAAGTGATGCTATGCAATGAGTGTTTTCTCTTGATTGAAAGAAAAGCAATGGAGCCATGGACTTTTTAAACATGGAGATATTATTATATAAAATAAAGAAAACATGTGTCATTCGTGTTTTAAGAACATATAGTTAAATTTTACTACCCTTGGAAATAATACACTTGCATTTTTTACCTTTAGTTCGAATTTCTTTCAAATAAGAGAACTCATACCTTCCCGACATGAATATCGAATGGTTTCTTATGGTTATATATGCTCCACATTTTTATCTTCTATTTTTTATTACTAAAAAAAACCTTTAATTAATATAAAAATTTATTTTTATTATTTCTTTAATTAGTTATATTGTTTCATTCGAAAAATTTATTTTTATTATATAATTTTTTATGTTTTTTTCTTAATTGTTTGGTTCATTTGAAATTTATCAAATATATTAGATTTTTAAGACACTTCTCCTCTCATTACAATTTCAATGACATATATATTTTCTTCAAATGATACATTACTTATGAAGTAAGGAGAATAAAGTAAAATGAATCATGTGAGTTAACTTACTTCATTATAAAAAAGAAAAAAATACGAGATTATTTTTTATTGTATTTTGTTTATGTTTTCATATCAAGCACGTAACTAAAATGAAATATATCTTTTCAAGTATAAATAGAAAAGAGAATAATGAAGTTAATTTTAGTAATTTTTCGTATTAATATTGAAGTAAAATAATATTATAATTACTCAAAAATATCAAGATGAAGGTTGCTGGATAACAATCATAATTTTAAGCAATTATAAATACAAAGACGGAATGCAAAATAACACATTCTAACACACAACTATAATTATAGATTCTTAGTAAAAGTCTATGAATATATATTATGTCCTTTATAGTCTTTGTATAGTTGGAGAGAGAAACTTTATGTTTCAATGTCAAGTCGTCTCTTTGTAATAATATTTTATTTTATATCTTAAGATACAATAGTTAAGAGTAACTTATATACTTATAATAATAAGAAGTGACTTGGGCATTCATTTTGTAATAAATTTTTAATTCATAGAACTTTTTAAGAGTTTCTTAAAAGAGAAATAAACATAATTCAAAGCTTTTAGAGTGAAATTAATGTAATCTTTTGTTTTTATTGATTCACCAAAAGAAATGTTATCTATTCAACATTTGATCAGCCTTTCAAAGGAGGTATCATGAGCATATCCTTGCCTGTGAGTTGGAAACATACAACCATAAAATGGTACAAAGCTTGTAGTTATCCTAATGAGTATATCGAAGA